>Ga0172373_10000210_pt1 | contig 91530 bp, 102 predicted proteins | sample Lak10m_2_FD_114546 | JGI IMG/M metagenome (GOLD analysis project Ga0172373, IMG submission 114546) | Freshwater microbial communities from Kabuno Bay, South-Kivu, Congo - kab_092012_10m | ecosystem: Environmental > Aquatic > Freshwater > Lake | place: Democratic Republic of the Congo...
GACGAGACCGAAGCCACCGACGAGGACGGCGACGAGACCGACGAGAACGGTGACGGCAACGACACCGAGCCGACCGACGCTGACGGCGACGAGACCTCCGACGAAGCCACCGACGCTGACGGCGACGAGACCTCCGACGAAGCCACCGACGAGGAAGGCGAGGACGATGGTGAGGCTCCGATCTCCCGCACGATGCAGGAGGTCGAGGAAGCCCTCCTCGGTCGCACCGATGCCGCCGCCTCGGTCACCCACTACGCTGACCTCCCCGAAGTCCTGACCAAGGGCTTCATCGTGAGCCGCAAGGAAGTCACCGAGAACCTCAAGGCACTCGGTCTCATCAAGACGAACAGCGGCAAGACGGTCGCCGAGATCGCCGCCGAGATGTTCGGAGCATGGCGAACCGAGAACCTCGGTGCGGTGCAAGTCCTCGCCACCGAGTTCGACCGTCGCAAGGCTGCTGACGAACACCGCCGCACGGCGACGAGCGAGACGGGCAGCCTCGACCCGAGCCGCCTGTGGGCTTACAAGATCAGCGACGAGATCTTCGCCGCCAACGCCTATGTCAAGGACGGTAAGAACCACGGGCTCATGCTCCTCCTCGACCTCTCGGCATCGATGGGCGGGATCATCAACGACACGATGGTGCAGTTGGTGACCCTCGCCGCCTTCTGCCGCCGAGTCAACATCCCATTCCGATTCTATGCCTTCAGCGACCTCGGTCTCGACCACCTCGGCGAGACCTTCAAGGGCGAAGGCATGAAGGTCGGGCAGCGGGACGGCAACGGCAAGGTTCGCCTCCTGACCCTCCTTGAGGACGGGATGAGCCTCACCGAGTTCAACACCCAAGCGGGTCTCCTCCTCGCCATGGGCTACCGCCTCGGCAACGGCAGCGGCAACACGGCGAGTGCCAAGGTCGCCAACGAGAAGAACCTGATGAGCGCACTCCGCTACGCCACGGGTCCCGCTTGGGCGATCGAACTCACGGGTCACACGCCGAACAACATCGCCCTGCTCGGACTCTCGCAGGTCGCTCAGGAGTTCAAAGCGACCAAGCGGCTCCAAGTGGTCAACATGATCGTCCTCACGGACGGCGAATCGACCGACAGACTGGTCGCCTCGGTGACCGACACCGCCGAGTGGACGGCTAAGAACTACGACAGCGACAACCCACCGAAGATCGTGCTGCGGGACAAGAAGACCAACAAGGTCTACCCGCTGACCTACAAGGGCAAGCGATACTCGGATCTGAAGGCGACCGAGATGGAGATCACGCCGATGGCGCAGACTGCGGTGATGATCGAACTCTTCCGAGACAGAGTAGGCGGCAAGGTGGTGTGCATCCACCTCGCCGAGGAAAAGACCGCAGTCCGAATGATGCGGGGTGTCAACAAGGAAGTTGAGGCTCTCGCTGATCAGCCGCATCGGTACTCGGAGTGGCGTGTGAAGGTCAAGCAAGTCGAGAGGCTGGCCGCTGCCGAGTGGCGTGAGAAGAAGTGGGCTGCGGTCACGGGCAAGGCTGCGAACGGCTTCGATGAGTACATCTTGGTGAACGCTACGGCGAACACCGAAGCGGTCGCCCTCACCGCCGACCCGACCACGGGCGCAGGTCTTCGGAGCCTCCGCAGTCAGTTCGCCAAGCAACTCGGTGCGACCAAGGGCAACCGTCCGCTGATGACCCGAGTTGCCGAACTCCTCGCCAAGTGACCCAAGTGACGGGGAGAAGAGAAGAGACACCAAAGAGACCCACTCCATACGGATGACATGGAGTGGGTCTTCTCTTACCCCAACCCATACCCCAACGCCCCCAACGAACAGGAGAGCATGACATGGCAGAGGTCAAGGTCTACACATCCCTTCAAGAGATCGGCATCCCCATCGGCATGGTTGTCGGCGAGGCGATCCATATCGCACAGGACTCATACACCCGTCAGTACCACAAGGTGGATCCGAAGCGGTTCATCGAACTCGCATCGGGAGCATGGAAGAAGGATGCAGTCCTATCGATGTCATACACAGGAGCGGTCGCACTCATCGATCCACCCACGCAGACGATCACCCACATCTATGACTCCGACCTCACGGCTCCCGACGAGGTTGCGACTCTCGACAAGTTGGCGACCGAGGAGATCATGCGATTGATCGATGGGAACGGGAACAAGGGGAACGGTGGGGGGACGAAGCCGATCTTTTAGAAGTATGACTTGAGGAAAAGTCAAGAGCCCCGAGAGAAAATCTCGGGGTTTTTTCATGGAAACTTTTTTGAAAATCTTGGTGGATTTTTCTTGACACGGACAGAAAATTTGCTAGGAAAAATCTTTAGAAATTTTCCGCTTTTGCCTTGACGGCTAACACGCCATCGTTCCCACCGTCCTGCGAAGGTCGCCGTCCCTCTGCGGGGGTTCCTCGCATCCTGCGAAGGTCGCCGTCCCTCTGCGGGGGTTCCCCATCCTTCCCCCCTCTCCCTCCCTCCCTTCACGCTCTCCCCATATGTCCCCCACCCTCTTTTTGGAGAGGAAACGGATTTCCATGGGGTTTCAAACTCCAATTTCCTCCTCTCGGGGCGATACAGGGATATGTCCTCTTCCTCTCCTCTCCGCTCTCCTCTCCGTCTCTTCCGCTACTCGGGGAACAAGTCGAAACTCCTCTCCCTCTACCGTCCCCTTCCTAGTGGAGTGACCCGCATCGTGGAGCCTTACTTGGGATCAGGAGCCTATGGACTCAACTCGGGTCTCCCTTTGCTTGGATACGAACTCAACCCTGAGTTGGTCGGGATGTGGCATTGGCTCCAACGGGTGTGTGAGAGGGAACTCCGTGACTTGGATCGGCTTGTCGAGGATCGGAAGAAGTTAGAACCGAAGCCCGATGTACGGAACATGGGATTGGAGTCGGGAGCCTTGACCTATGTTCGGGTGAATGTCTGCTCGGTCGTGGTCGGGCAGTTGAGTTCTTGGAAGGTCTACCCTCAGCACCGTCTGCCCGTGGAGGAGACCGTTCGTTGCCTTGGGCGGCTGCGGGAGGTCGAGGTCGTGCATGGTCGGGGCGAGGACCATGTCCCTCGGGAAGGTGACGGGCTCTTCGTGGATCCACCCTACCTCGGCACCATTGGGAACTACGGCGAGGGGATGGAGGACGGCTACAGGGCTTCGGACACCGTGGGCTTGGTCGAGAGGTGTGCGGGACATCCCTGCATGGTCACCTACGGCACCAACTGCCGTGAGGTCTTCCCGATGTGGCATTGGGAGAAGGTGAAGGATGTCCGTGTCCCCAACCTGCGGAAGGGCGGGACGGTGGACAGGTCGGAATGGGTCGCCTACCTCGGTTGGGACGGCGGCGGACTCTTCGGGGGATGACCGTCCCCCATCACGGCGTGTGGATCATCTGCCGCCAACCGAACTCCCCGACGAGCATCCTCCACAGATGCCTTGCGTGTTCTGGCACGACCCCGAGCATGGGCTTGCCGATGGCGACATGGAAATGGGGCAGTCGCAACTCCGACATATACGGTTTCGTCCCATGCGACTCCAAGTAGATGTTCACATGGATGGGATTCCCGTCAGGAGTCACCACCACCAAGAACCTGATCACAAGGGTCGGGTGGAAGTTGCTGACGAGGCTGTATGTCCGCTTGGTTGCAACCATGACCCCGAGTATGACAGGGTTCACGATCTTTTCAAGAGGGGATTGGAATCTCTCTTGGAGATTCGCCTCGACGCTCACTCGTATCCGAGTTTCACTCGGGCGAGACGGGCGAGTTCGGCGACCTTGACCGTGCCGTCTCCCTCGGCCCACATGTTCCACATGACCTGCGCCATCTTGGTGACCTTGGCGGAGTCCGACGAATGCTTGGGGGAGAGGGCTGCATGAGCCGCCTTTACGAGACGGGGATCGTTGATCTTGTACTCGACCGCCTCACGGACGATCCCGTCCCAGTTGTCACCGAATGACCTCATCGCTTCTTCCTTTCTTGGCAATGCGCCCGTTGGGAGAAGCCCTTGGGGTTGTTGCAGTTGATTGACTTCTTGTACTTGGAGGACCAATCCTCCCCGACATACTTCCGTGCCCCCTCGGCATCCCATATCTTGTACTTCACCATGAGGGCGGCGTACTTTCTCTTCAGTTCCTTCTGCCTCGGCGAGGACGGCACGACCCGCATTTTCTGTTTGAACAGGCGGTTCGCCTCCTTGCGATCCTCGGGGGACATGACGGCAAAGGGATCCTTGAACCCCGCCGATCCCTCCCTGATGTATGCCGAGAAGCACTTCATGTTCGTATTTATGCGTACAACCCGTCCTGCTACCTGCCCCTGCCGTAACGCTCAATCTCCTCGGGAGTCTGATACGACTTTCCCGTGTGGTCGCTGCGGTCATCGACTTGCAAGACGAGTTTGCCGCCTCGGTTCGTGATCCCATACGCATGGATGGCTACGAGTTCCGCAGCCCTCCTGATGTACGGCGGCACACCTTCGATGTTGACGCTGATGTGGTTGCCATTGCCTAGCGTCTTCGTCCGAACCCAACCCTTGGAGAAAAGGTAGTCTTCGATTGGATCGTCGCTGTCCTTCAGACCGAGGGTGAGCCTTTCGTAGACGGAATCAACCATCTCTCGCTCGTTCCTGTACCGAGGCAGCATGATCTCGTAGATCTTCGCCTTGGTCAGGTCGAACGCCGCAGGGTTCCTCACCACCTGCGTGATGTGGTAGTTGCCCGCCCTCCATGGGAACTTGACGGGCGGCTTCGTCGGATGCCACCAACCGTTGTGGGCAGTTGACCATGGATACGGCTCCTTCGGTGTGAAAAGGGGCAGGGCAACCTTCCCCAACTTCAACTTGAGGGCTTGGGTCACCTCGGCGAGGAGTTGCCAGTAGGTCTTCATGGGATCGGGTTCCCGAGCATCATCTTCGTGTGCATCGAACCACCGATGCTGCGGGAATACCAACCGTCACCCGCCGAGCCCTGCGGATGCTTCCCGTGCCATTGGATCGTCTTGCCCGTCAGGACCTTCTCCACGGTCCTCTGATCAGTCACGGGTTTGGCTCCCTTGGAGACGAGGATGTCGAGGATCTTGCCCGAGACCTCTATGTAGTTTCCTCGCCGTCCCAACAGTTCGACCGCCTTGGCAAGCATGGCTCTCTTGGAGTCCTGTTGCCCATCCGTTGCGACAGCGGTGAACTTGCGACCGAACATCGTGCGTTTGCTGAGAAGGGTCGCATCGATATCGTCGGGACCGTCCGTATCGATGATGTCGATGCCGTCGTTGTCGTGCGGAACCTTGTCGGGTGATGGGAAGTCGGGGTGACCTCCGATACCCGCATAGGTCTGCCTGATCATGTCATAGATGTCTTTCTGCACATCCGTGTTCGCCTTGGTCTGCGTGGGATTGATCCTCAACCAACGGTTCTTGGTCTTGATCATTCCCCGTGCCGCCTCGGTGATCTCTTGGATGTATGACTTGAACGAGAGCATGGATTCAGTCTAGGTAGTTGTACATCTTAGGCTTGCCGTCCCACTTCTTCGCCGTGAGGTAGTTGTTGATCTTGATGCCAGGGTCCCCACCGCCCGACTTCCTCACCGTGAAGATCTTCGCTGCGCTATTCGGTGTGCCGCTCGGGGTCGCCTGACCCGACCAACCGTCTCCGTTCTGCTGAAGAACCAACTCGACCACTTCGATCTTCGATGTGCCGATGATGCGCATGACCTTGTAGAAGTGGGGGATGATCATCCCGTAGTAGGTCGAGCCGAACAGGATGTCGCCGACCTTGTAGCCGTGGGTCGGGGTGGCAGGGGCAGCGGCTTCGGTAACCTCGACCGATTCCTTTCGTGAACCCATCGTGCCCAAGGAAGTGTAGAGTCCCGTGTGCTTTTGGAAGATCTCCCTAAGTTGATCTGCATACACGCCCTCGGCACGGTGCTTCACCGTGACATTCGTGCCACGGAAGACGCAGAACTCCACCGTGTAGTCATCCTTGCCTTGGTTGTAGATGATCTTGATGTAGTTGATTCCATCCTTCGCACCCTTGCCAATCTTGAAGGAAAGATAAGAATCCTTACCGCTGAACATGAAATCCTTCGCCCCCGTCATGGCGACGAACTTTCCTCCACCCAACTGCTGCTTGATCGTCTGTGCATTCTGTTGGGTGAACTCCTCAGCGATCAAGGTGCGGTACTCAAACCGCTTCTTCCCCGTTGCCTCGGTAAAGGCACCGATGATTCCCTTCGTGTCCAAGGGAGCGTATGCCTCGGCGATTGCATGCTTCTTCCGTATGTCGGGCATGACCTTGTCGAGGTCCGCACCACTCACAATCGCAGCCTCAATGTCTTTGTAGATGGCACCCAACTTCATTATGGAGACTTGGACACGGTCGAAGTACTTCCTGTAGGCATCGTTGACAGCCTTCTCAAGTTGCCTCTTCCCCATCTTCCTCGCCTCGGCGATTCCGTTAGACTCGACCACCCTCGCCATCTGATCGTTCTTGGAGATGTTGGTCCCGCCGTACTTGACGGCTTCGCTGAGGATGCTGCGCTGATAGTGGTTCATCATGGTCCTGTAACTCCTGACAATGTATTTAGGGTTTGCGGAATCCCTTGACACGGTCTCGTTTGTTTGCTATCTTTCTGGTGAAAGGAAAACCCACGATGACCACCGAACTCACCCTCCGACAGCAACTCGACAACGCCGTCACCGAGCGCAACCTCCTTATGCAGAGGATGCGGACGGCATCCCTGTTTGAGACCATCACGGTGACTGCTCTGCTTCAGGTCGCTCAACTCAAGGTCGAGCATCTGACCGTCGAGGTCAATCGGGCTGAACAGGCAAAGTGACAAAAAATCAGGCAGACCCCGTTGACTTGGGGCAGTAGGGTCTGTAATCTCCCCGCATCTTTTCCCCCATGCGCTCCCGCCTCGGTGACTTGTCCCGAGGCGGGATCGTTTTTGTCCGATGAGGTTGACAACAGGTGTTTGATATCGTATCTTTCCCACGGAGGAACAGTACATGAACCAAGCACAGGTCAAGCCCCTCAAGTATGACGGTCCCCCGCTCCCAACCACATCATGGGATGGACTTCGCAACTTTGCGGCGACAGCCCGTGTGGAGGCGAAGCACATCTCCCGTATCCTGAATGAGGGCAACCGCTGATTTCCCCCTTGACACCTTGCCAAAGATAAGGTATCTTTGGCGTGTAGTCAGAAGTCATAGACCGCAACCCGAAGCACACAGGAGAGAACGCACCATGAGCAGCAAGAACAACGCTCCCGCCGCATCCCTGACCGTCCGCAACCTTGAGGAGAACCTCGCCGCCCTGACGGTGTCCGAGCCGCAGCCCAAGCCGTCCCGTCCCGTGGGGCGGTCGCTGACCCCGACCACTCCCCGCTACACCGAGGTCGTGACCGCCGAGCCCTACGAGCCGCCCGTGCGCATCTTCGCCAAGAAGAAGACGGCGACTCCCGCCGTCACCACGCCGAAGCCGCCCGTGGTCAACGAGTCCGTCCTCCTCTTCAACATCGCCTACGAGGTCTTGCGTAACGCCAAGGACACCCGTGATGCGAACACGCCCGACCTCGCCTACGAGTTGTACGCCCTCGACATCGCCGACCGCCGTGAGCGGTGGGACGAGACCAAGGCTTCGCTGATCGCCTTCGTCAAGGCGAACAAGCAGTACATCCTCTCGTTCGACAGCAAGACCCGTTGGGTGCAGCAGTTCGGGCAGACCCTCTGAGGAGAACCCATGTCCGTAGTCTTCCCCAAACCACCCAAGATGCCGCACGAACTGACCGAGAGCGAGAAGGACTCGCTCATCCTCGACATCGCACTAGGTGTTCTCCGCACGGCGAGGAAGTACGGGGCACCCGATGCCCCACAGATGGCGAGGGAACTGTTCGCCGTCGAGATCTCCAAGGACACTCGCCGTGCGGAACTGATCGCCTTCGTCAACAGGCACAGGAAGGATTGGCTCGTCAATAGCCACCACCGTGCGGATTTCGTGTGCGTGTTCGGACAGACCCTTTGAAGGATGACCTCCGAGATTGGGTATCGATCCTCGCTGAATATCGGCGAAAGAGGATCGATACCCAATCTCGGAAGTCATTCCATATGAAAGAGAACGATCAATAAGGAAAGGAATACGAAACCATGTCGAACCACAACTCAAACAACTACAACCAACCGCACCGCTTCGACCGTGAGATGGCTCTCTCCGTGATCTTTTGGATCGTGGTGGTCGCTATCGTGCTAGGCGGCACCATCGGCGGCTACATGTTCATCAAGCCCCGCTACAGCGTGTGGTCAGCGCAGATGCAAGGCGAGGCGGAACTAGCCCAAGCCGAGGGCAACCGCCGTATAGCCGTGTTGGAGGCGGAGGCAAAACTTGAGGCTGCGAAGTCTCTCGCCGCAGCCGAGGTGGAGAGGGCAAGAGGCGTGGCGCAAGCCAACGCCATCATCGGCGAGTCCCTGCGCAACAACGAGTCGTACTTGAGGTACTTATGGATAGAAAACCTCGACAAGGGTGGGAACTCGGTAATCTATGTCCCGACAGAGGCGGGACTCCCCATCCTTGAGGCGGGGAAGCGTTGAGTATCTCGGACGAAACGATCAATAAAGAGTCAACCAATGAACAATGCTGACATCGACAACATCGTGCCGAGACTGCGGATCATGTGGACGAGTTGCTCACAACAAATCAATGACGAACGCTACGCCGCCGCCGATCTCATCGAAGCCTTGCTCTCCGAGAGGGACGAGGCGAGGCGTGAAATCTTGGAATCGCTGCATCCCGATGTGCGGGAGAGTCATGCCGCTGCAAGAGGATGGGACTTCCCCGACTGCTTCAAAGAGGGACAGCCGTGAACCACGATGATATTGATCGGCAAACCATCGCCTCCCTACTGCACACCATCGCTCTGATTCGGGAAGCCGCAGGAGTCGATGAGAAGCCCATGCTTTCGGAACTGCCCGATGTCATTCGGAAGTTGCGTGAGGAGCGGGACGAGGCTCGTCGCCGTGTCTGCGAGATGAGCCTCCAACTAGGGGAGATCTACCGCCGTGTCGGTGGCAAGACCGTCAGGGTCACGACCGCCGATGATGTCGCCGACATGATGGATTGGGACTGCTACGAGACCCCCGAGTCAAAGGTGGTGAAGACCTTGAACGGAGTGGTCAGGGATGGTGGAAAGGCTGTCCCTCCGCAGTATCACCAAGACTTGGGATGACCCGACAAGGAACACGACATGGCGAAGAAACCCAAACCCAAACCCAAGCCGAACTCCGAGGATGCTTCCCGTGCGCTCAAGCGCATCGAACGGTGGTGCAAGAAGAAGGGGAACAACTTCCACGGGTTCGCAGGACCGCCCAATCCATTGGACAAGCGTTTGCGTGACATCGAACTCGTAAAGGAATACATCGATTCCCTCCACGATAGGATCGTCAACGCATCGTTCATCCTCATGGATTGGGACGGCTACTACAACGCCAACACAAAGCGAGGCAGCGTCCGAGGTCTGTCCGAGATCGTGGAACAGGCATACACCTCACTCCAAGGGAAGTCATGGAGGAGCGACAAATGAACCAAGAGCAACAGGCAAAGCGGATCATCGACATCTCCGTGAGGAGCATGGACGAGATCAGCGAGTTCCTCAACAAAGACATGGAGAGGGAACCAAACGAAACAAGACTCTTGCTCAAGATGATGCGTAGTCGTATGGAGGTGTGCAGGTACTCCGCACTCGCCATCGCACGGAGCGTCGAGGAGACGCAGGAAGCGGATGCGAACAACGAGCGGTTCCGCAGGACGGACGGTGAATGATGGCGAAGAAGCCCCGAACGACCACACGCATAAGGCTTGGCGACAAGGTCTACATCAATGATGGCGAGGACAGCGGCATCTACGAGATCAGGATCATCGTCCCCGAGAAGGATGACTGTTGGCTCTACGCCGAGATCCCCGACGAGGACGATCCCGAAACGACGAGGGACATAGAGCAGCAGTTCCCACTCTCATGGATCGAAGACATATTCCGTAGCCAACACCCGAACGAGTGGGCGAAGCGCAGGGCGCAGATTCCACACAAGCCGTCGAAAAAGGCGAACAAGGCTATGGACGGTCTCGCCAAACTCGACCACGAACTCGGACTCGACTAAAATCTGAAACCTCCTGTTGACAAGGGAGGTTTCTTATCGTATCTTTGCCCCATGGATCAATCACAAACGACAACCACATCCGAAGCGGCAGACCCCTCCACCCTGATGGTGGACAGCGTCCTAGACAAGTTGGTCATCGATCCCGAGATCTACTATCTCAGAGGTCCCGACAAACTCTCGCCGATGCGGTTGGTCTTCAGGATCCCCCACATCGACCCGAACAACATTCCGTTGGGCAGGAGCAGCATGGTGTCGGTCGCTCTTGAGACGGACAATCCCATGATCGATGAGATTCAGACCTTCACGGTCTACAACCCGAAGGGACAGCAGTTCATCCTGCACTTCAAGGTCGGTCACTCTTGGTGGGCGCAGAAGGAGTTCTGCCGCCTGTTGTGGTCGGAGGCGGTGAAGCAGGGATGGACCGTCTCCCCTTCTCTTTGATTTTGAAAAAATCTATCAAGAAATGACTTGATAGATATCGGCTGTCCGCTACATTCACGGACATCGCAATGGTGCGAGAAAAGGAGATCGAAATGGCTAGACGAAAGACAAAAGGCAGGTCTGCTGCAATCAGGATCGATGACATCGATTGGAGTGGCATCGCAAAGGCGTTGTCGAGCAACCGCATGAACGCCAAAGAAACCCGTCAAGAGTTCTGTCCACAGATCACGGCTCCGACTTTCAAGAAGTGGGCTGAGAGCCCCGCAGGGCTCGGTGCCAAGTACTCCATCGATTGGGGACGGGTTGGCAAGGGCAACTACATCCGCATCCATGAAAGGGATCAAGCCGAGAGCGACATCCTCCGCAAGATGGCGGAGTTGGTGACCACCCACGGGATGTTGGCGTGTGTCCGAGCCCTCGCCGAGGTCTCAAGCGGCACCCGCCGATAACTACGGCACAAATCTTCTTCCTTGCAGCACCCCCTGCCGAGCAGTACGGCAGGGGGCTTGCATTTTTGAAACGATACGATATGATTCGGGTGTAGGAGGTACAGGTATGACAACCCGAACGACCCTCATCCTCGCCCTCGCCGCCCTCACCACCTTCACCGCCATCTTCCTTCCGCCTCGGATTCGCATCACGACGAACATCCCGAAGACGGTAGTCTGCATGATCAACTACTGAGGAGCCAACCCATGACCACGACCAAGTCAGTCGCCGCCGTCAACCTCTTGAACGCCAAGACGAATCTCCCCGCCGCTGTGTGGGGAGACCACTCCCTCGCCCTACTCCGTCTCGACAGGTGGCTGTGGACGGCGCAAGATGTCATCAACAAGTACTACAATGGATTCGACATGCTGATCCCGTCCCAACTTGAGATGTCGGACGGTCGCCGCTACATCCGCATCGACTCCGTCAGGGACGGTGGTCAGGGACAGAGGTCGGTCTACGCCTTCATCGATAAGAAGACGGGAGATGTCCTTCGGGCTGCGGGATACAAGGGTCCCGCAAAGCATGCCCGTGGCAACCTCTTCGACTCGCTTCAAGGCACCGAGATGCTGACCCCCCACGGAATTGCGTACCTCGGCTAAATCAAAAACAACGAGGGGAGACCGAAGTCTCCCCTCGCCTTTGTTTTTGTCGAGAGTGTCTTACGAACCCGTAAGCGGCTCGGGATTTCCCGTCTTGAAGGACGCACCGCTGTACGCCCTGATCGTGACGCTCGGAGAATCGACACGCAGACCCTCGTCTCCGCCCGAGTACGCCAACTTGAAGTTTTGCCACGAAGGATCTATCGGGTGCGACATGTCGAGCGTGGCATCTCCCTTGATGAATCCGTCACGGATGATCGGATAGTCGTATTGCGTTGCGTATGGGCTCACCGCAATCGTTCCTCCGTAGCAGGAAAGTTTGTCGATTTGGCAAGAGGACACCTTCACATACGGGAAACCTCCCGTGCTGCCTCCAACGCCGCCGAGTGCGACGGTTTGGAAGGTCGGCAAAGAACCATCGTTGAACGCACCGAGAGTGATGGCGTTGTTGGAGGTTGCGTTGTACCCAGCGATGGCTACCTCGGCTTGGCTTCCGCTGTTTCCGTAGATGTAACCGTCTTGCGACAAGCCTTGCGGTTGGATCGTGAAGTACCTGAACGAAGTGGTCGAAGAAGTTCCGAATCGGACAGGATACCAATACACCATGAAAGATCCGTTGTCATCGACATTCGTGACATCAGTCGCCAAGACGGTTCCCGTCTGTTGCCAGACATTGTTCCAGTACCCCTTGATGAGGGCGGTGGCGTACTTGAAGCCCGACTCCAAGTTGTATCCGATTTGTGGCGGGGCAATAGCAAACGACTTGTTTCCCGAAGCCGAGAGGATGTTGTCGAGTGCAATCCTTGCCCCTCGACCTGGAGCCGTGGAGGCATCGACCACCGTGAACTGACTCGTCCTGATCTTCAAAGGAGAGAACGCATCGAAGTTGCTTGTGGCTCCGATTCCAATTTCACCGACATGAAGGGTGGTTCCCCACCTTTCGAGCATTTCGGTAAGTTCTGCTCCCTGCAACACCGAATCGAATGTCGGCTCCACCCTAAAGGTGATAGCCGTGTGGGCACCCGATCCCGCAGTCCAACCACCAATCCATCCCGTCGAACCTGCGCCCGATCCTGCGGTGAAGCCATCACCCGACATCCCACCGTAACGGCAGGAAACCGAGTAAGTTTTGATGGTTGCGCCACTCGCACCCGTGATCGCACCCGTGAAGATGACCGTGTCGCCACCCTTGGGGAACACCGATGCAGAAGTCCAGTTGTACGCACCTGGCGATCCCGTTGCTTGGATAGCCTTGCGCCAGTTGTTCAGATTGCCCCAATAGTAGGGACTAAACACGAAATCCCCGACATCGGAAGTCGTGCCGTCGAGAACGCTAGTCCACCTCGGACTCGTACCTGACGCACCACCACCCGTGGCAGAATAACCGCTGTTCGTTCCCGTGAATCCCGTGTGTCCACCCACCCAGACATAGGTCGTTGCCATTGCTCTTGTTCCTCTCTGTTTGTCGTATTTAGTCTCGACCTAAACTCCAAGATGAAACCCATACATACCTTTATGGCGAGGAAAAAGCGGAATCAAGACCCCCACATGTTCACCGCCAAACTCGGTGGCAGGGAATGGCACATCCACTTCGTGCGCAGCCGTGACATACCCTCCGACCGATGGGGGGATTGCGGTCACCCCGACGATGTCAAGCCCACGATCAGGGTGCGCAGGGCTGTCGAGGGAAAGAACCGCATGGACCTCATCATCCACGAAGCCCTTCATGCAATCTATCCCAACGAGAGCGAAGAGATGGTGAACCGATCCGCCACGGAGATCGCAAACCTTCTGTGGACTTGTGGCTACAGGCGGGTCGAACTATAAGGATTCATGTCATACATATCGGCATGAAAGACTTTTTGTCTCACCTCCATGAACAGGACACGCAAGAACTGACGGAGGCGAAGAGGAAGGGCAAGGAGACCAAGGGACATGAGTTCCAACGGGAGATGGTCGCCCTCCTACAGTCGAGTCTTCCCCCGAGCAAGCGTGAGAAGGTCACCTTCACCACCGCAGGTCTCGGCTCGACCTCTGCGGACATCAGGGTGATCCATCAGGACTATCCGAACCAACCCCTGCTCATCGAATGTAAGAACGGCGTATCGCAAGGCGGTGCGCTGACTTGGAACTATGACGGATCCGAGTGGTCGGTCAGTCCGAAAGCAAAAAACAAATCGATCTGCGACAGCGATCCCGTGTACTGTGAGACGATGGCGAAGACCCTCAAAACGCCGACCGTGATGAACCGTGTCAACAAGGTTCTTGCAAGGCATGCTCACTTCATTCCCGAACTGATGACCAACAAGGTCTCGTTCAACACGGTGAACGAGGTGTGGAAGATCGTCCTCAAGTTGGTCGCCAACGAGATCCAAGCCGAGTCATACGACGATGAGTCGATCAAGTGGCGGTTTCCTGTGGAAGGAGATCGGTATTGGAACACCCTCAACTCAATGATGCACCAATCCCATATGCTTGTCATAAAGGGTATGGGAACGATGCTCGTCGGCGGTGCGAGGTTCCCTGAATCGTGGTTCATGCCGACCCCAACCATGCTCACCGCACCGAGGATCGACATGGTCACGGCAGATGCGGGTGGCATGGCTGAAGCCCGCTTCAAAAGGGGCGGCAACGAAAAGACCAGCATCGTGCAGATGAACCGCAGGATGTTCATCGTGTCAGGTGCGGGTGGACAGCACGGAACTCCCCCCAAGGATGGAGATGAGATCAAGGTCTTGGGTTTGGAGAAGGCTATCGGATTCGATCCGAAGGAAGCCCCGCAGTTTGGTCTCCGTGGCGGAAGCACGGCTATGGTCCGATATGTCGTGCATAACGCAGGAGATGCCGACAAGGACCACATCGGGAAAATCGTAAAAATCCATTCCGTAACCAAGGCATCTAGGAAACTCGGTGGGTTGTCACAGATTGGCTACGAGATCCTCTGTGACTTCAATCACTCGGCTAAGACTGTGACCTTTGAAACGAACCTTCGGCTCGACAACATCAAGGTCCCCACCCCCGTGAACTTTGAAACCAAGCCGAGTATTTTCGCCAACTGCATCGTGTGATGGTCGTAAGGTGTTGACTCCATGGGAAAGGTATGCTACCTTTTCGGTGTGAGAGGAGCCTACGACATGAGAGACTCAACCTACCGTGACCCTCCCGCCACGCTCAACATCGCCGAGTTCTCGCACTACCTGATGGTGACCAATCCCCGACTAGCGATGGCACTCCTCGCCGCTGCGGTCGAGGAGATGGCATCTCTCCCGAGCGAGATAGAGGAAAAGTTGATCGAAGTCCCCGCATTCGATGAGGACGGCACACCCCTTTACGCACTCACCGAGAGAGGCGAAGAGGTCTACGCACACCTGCTCAAGGACTGAAAGGACTCAACCATGGGATCGTTCGATGGATCGTTCGATGAAGACGGCTTAGACATTGAGATAGCACCGTTCGTGCTTCCCGATGACCACGGTCTCCCCTCCGTTCCGCCGTTCCTCGCTGACGGCAAGAAGATCGACATCACGGTGATGTCGTGTCAAATCGAATACGAGGTCGAGATCGATAGTTGGAACTACCCCAATGGAGACAACACTCTCCATGAAGAGCCTTCGATCAAGTCATCAAGCGTGAGCATCGAACATGCCGATCTCGCCCTCTACACCGAGGATGCCGAGGAGATCGATCCCGAGAAAGTCCCCAAGGAACTGTGGAAGTTGCTCATCGGTCACGCCGAGGAGTGCTTCCCCATCGATGACTTCCGTGATGCGATCCTTGAGGACTACGATCAGAACGGCGACTCCGACTACTACGAGGATGATCGCCCCTACGACGATTGATCGGGTGAACAGGTGAACACCCCGTCCTGAGCGAGTCCGAAAAAAACGGAACGCTCCCACTAAAACTCCCACACCGAACGCCGACAGTCCTCTCACACAGGGGACTGTTGTCTTGTCATCTGTGGAACTGTCTGCTACAGAATGACCGATTAGGGTGAAAACTTCTAGGACTGTCTCTTGACAGCCTTGATGCGTTTGTTACCATCCCGCCCGAGACCCATAACCTGAAAGGCACATCCGATATGTCCACCGCAACCTATGTTCTTATGGCAGCGTTCCGCCTGAACCCCCTCGATCCCGCATGCATAGGGGATGCCGACTACACGATCCGTGACTACACCACGGTGGTCGGTGCCCAACCTGCGATGATCGTCGGCAACGGTCAACTCCTGATCAATGTTTCTGAAAGGGAACGAGGATGGAAAATTGAACTTCGCAACGATTCGGATGCCGAAGAAGCCTTCTTTGTGGACATGAACACACAAAAGGTGGACATGAACAGGTCTTGGCGTGTGCGCCTCCGCTATCCCGAGAAGGCATACATTCAGATCAAGGATCAGACCAAGGATCAAGAGGTCTTGGCTGCATGGAACAGCGTCCATCTACGACACAGCCTCGCCTTCGATGTTCTCCCTCCGATCATGCTCAAAGAGACCACGGAGGAATCCCTGCACCTTTGGGTGAGGGACGAGCGCAGCCTCTCGACTCCATTTCTCAAGCACAGCATCGTCGTTGCAGTCCCCTCTAAGGAAACGATGGTGTTTGAAATGGATCTCTTCAAGGCGGAGGACCTGAATCTCGACGGCAAGGTCAACGCCTCTGACCTCAGCATCGTCCTCAGCAGTTGGGGCAGCGGAAACGGGGATGTGAATGGGGACAGCACCACCAACGCCCAAGATCAGTCTCTCGTACTCGCCGCATATGAAAAGGTGGAAGCGACAACCCCATGAAGTCGGGCACGAAGACCACCGAATTTTGGGTGTCCATCGCACCCGTGATGATGGGACTCATCGAAGGCATGAAGGGCGACAAGGAGATTGCGAAATGGCTGATCGTATGCGGGACATCCTTGTCCATCATCTATATCGTCAGCCGAACCGCACTCAAGATGACGGCATGCAAGAACGAGTCGGAGAAGACAGAAAAGCAAGCACAGGAAGAGGAGACCATGACATGACAGGTGTCGCCCCATCGGAAAAACCTTATCGAAAGCGTTTCGGCAATCATCAAGTGACCACGGGACAGGCTGCACAGATGCTCGGTGTCTCGTCACGAACCGTGAGCAAGTGGATCGATGAGGGCAAGTTCCCTTCTTGGCGAATCAACAAGGATCGCAGGGTTCTCATTACCGACCTTGCCAAATTTGCTGAGGCGAGGGGAATCCCGCTCAATATCGACAACCCCGTCTGTGCGGTCAAGGTCGATTTGGGAAACAAGGACATGAAGAATCAGATGGAATCCCTGAACTTGCGGATGGACGCTCTCTCCGCCCTTGTTTCCTTGGCTGAGGAGTGCCTTTCCAAGGGAACCCTCATGCTCGGGGATTCAAGGATGGCGAAGGTCGATGTCGATGCACGGAAGAGGTTCCTCGACAGACTGAAACTTTTCAGGAGTATAGACTGACAAAGGGGGTTCCATGGACGGTGGAGGCGACAAAGGAAATGAAGCGGACGATGATCACCTCAGGGATTTCCTGAAGAATCTTCAACTGACCAAGAATTGGCTCCGTAGGCGTTACGGAGACAGGATCCTCGGCATGATGGGATTCGATGACTTCCTTCAAGAAGCGGCGATCACCATTTGGAAGAATCGCTCCGATCCTAAATTCATGCTTCGGAAGGCGAAGTTCCAACAGAAGACCTTCTTCGCAAAGAAACACTACAAAAATCGCAGCGTTCCCATCTCCACACTTGAGTTGGATGGGGCATCACCTGGAAAGAGTATGTCGGATCTGGTCTTTGTCGAAAAGACTTCTAAAGGTCCTCTTGTGGTTTTGGACGAAGATTGGGAAGTCCTCCGCATCAGGCACAACCTGCGTGACACCGACATCACGATGCTCAGGATGAAGTGCGAGGGCAAGACCACACATGAGATATCGCTTGCAGTAGGAATCGCCGTGAACTCGGTTCATGTGCGAATCTCCAACATCAAGCACAAGATCGTCACCGAGAAAAAGGAAAGTGACAACCCATGAGAAGTCACATCCTCCTCACGGGAGGCAGCGGTCTGATCGGCAGCGAGATGCCCAACGGCTTCGCACACACCCCGACTTCGGATGAACTGAATCTCCTCGACTACAAGAAATTGCGTGAGTTCGTCGCCGACAACGAGATCACCGAGATCGTCCACCTCGCCGCCACGGTCGGCGGTGTCCATGCGAACGACTTCAATCCGTTTGAGTTCTTCAGCAACAACCTCTCCATCAACGCCAATGTCATGCGGGTGTGCGGGGAGTTTTGGCTCACGAACGCCACCTTCGTCCTATCGACCTGCGTGTTCCCCGCCCATGCCGAGTACCCCCTCGGGGAGTGGAGCCTTCACCTCGGGGAACCCCATCACACGAACTTCGGCTATGCCTACGCCAAGAGGATGCTTGAGGTCGGTGCCCGATGCCTACGCAAGGATCGGAACATTCAGGTTCGCTGTGTGATCCCGTGCAATGTCTTCGGACGGAACGACAGGTACGACACCGTCAACGGTCATGTCGTGCCGAGCCTCATCCACAAGTGCTACCTCGCCAAGAAGCACGACATGGCATTCCGTGTGTGGGGATCGGGAAATCCCCTGCGTGAGTTCGTCTACGCACCCGACATCGCACGGGCTATCACGGCGATCCACTTGGATGACCGTGATTGGATCCCCAACGACATGATCGTCTCCCCCTCCGAGGAACACTCCATCAGGGACATCGTGGGCATGATCGCCGAAGCCATGGACTTCCGTGGCGAGATCATCTACGAGACCGACATGCCTGAGGGCATTTACAGGAAGCCCACGAACAACTCACGGTTCCGAGCCGCCTATCCCGACTTCAGGTTCACCGACATCAAGACTGCCATCAAGGAAACCTGCAATCATGTCCGAAGCAACTACGACTCCATCCGAAAGTAAGACCGCCGTCATCACGGGAGTCAATGGTCAGGACGGCTCCTACCTGAGCGAACTCCTCCTGAGCAAGGGCTACACCGTCATCGGTCTGAAGCGGAGGACATCGACCATCTCGACGGGCAGGATCGACCACCTCGTCACCAATCCGAGGTTCATCCTGAAGTACTACGACCTCCACGACTCGTCGTGCATCTCCAACATCCTCATGGAGTACGAGATTGACGAGATCTACAACCTCGCAGCGCAGAGTCATGTCGCCGTTTCGTTTGAACTGCCCGAGTACACCTCGGACGGCATCTGCAACGGAACCATGAACATCCTCAACGCCATCAGGACGATCTCCCCACAGACGAGGCTATACCAAGCGTCCTCTTCGGAGATGTTCGGCGACTCGACCCCCACGGATCCCACGGGATTCACCGAGAAGTCCCCGTTCCAACCCGTGTCGCCCTACGCCGTCGCCAAGGTCTACGCACACCACATGGTGCAGACATACCGCAAGGCTTACGGAATCCACGCATCCTGCGGCATCCTCTTCAACCATGAGAGCCCACGCCGTGGCGAGACCTTCGTCACCCACAAGATCACCTTGGCGGCTGCGAAGATCAAGCACGGATTGCAGAAGGACCTCCGCCTCGGCAATCTCGACGCAAAGCGGGATTGGGGTCACGCCTCCGACTATGTCAATGCCATGTGGCTCATGCTCCAACAGAACATCCCGAGCGACTATGTCATCGCCACGGGACAGACCTACACGGTGCGTGACTTCCTTGACGAGGTGTTCTCGGTTGCAGGGCTCGGCGATTGGAGCAAGTATGTTGTCATCGACCCGAGGCTCTTCCGACCGAACGAGGTTCCTTACCTCCTCGGGGACTCGACCCATGCCCGTCTCATGCTCGGTTGGACACCGTTCCACGACATGCGCACCCTCGCCCAAGCCATGTACCGCTCGGACGAAGCCATGATCACCTCGGGCGGCATCATCTACTGAATCCCATGAACCACCCCAAGATGGACATCGTTGACAGGCTGACCATCGCCTTAGAGGAAGTCTCAATGGAGAGGGCTCGGTTCCATGAGTACACCACGGAATCCCTGCCCAAACTTCTCATGGAGGCACGGGACGAGATCCACAGGTTGCAGGGGATCTCGTACTGCTACCCGCCGAGCGGGAGTCACCATGGAGTCACTTGGCGGGAGGAATACGAGTCCATGCAGGACCGTTTCACCAACATGCCCGTGGATGAGTTCGTCCAATGGAAGTCGATCATGCGGGATGAGTGATTTTCGGGGATTTCTCCCGATGTCGCTAAACGAACAACCCTAATGGTCGATCTAGTCAGCGTACAACCTACAACTCCTCAGGGGCGGGGGTCGAGTTTCCCACCACCACTCCCCCCGCCCCAACAAGTCATCTTTCCCCCATGCGCTGTCGCCACGGAACCGATCCCGTGGCGATGGCGTTTTTATGCGGAACCATCGGAAATCCCCTTGACAGATGGGGTTCAATATCGTATCTTTGATCCATGCTAACACCACACTTCCATTTCCTCGTCACCGTCGATCAGGACATCGTCTTGTTCGTCAAGCAGGACGATGGATCGATACTCATCCGTAATGCCGAGCGCAGCATGGGAATCGGATGGAAGGACGGTGTGTACTCCGCCGAAGATGCTCGCAGACTGTGGTCATATATCCACGACTACGGGGGTCGAGCCATCGATCACTCCATCGGAGACACCATCTCAGCCATACTCGGTGCGTTCGTGTCGAAGGTTACGGACGAAGCCACAACCAAGGCGGCAACCGTAATTGCATCAAGGGATACAGACATCCGAGTCCTCAGGCGTGAAGTCATGGAACTCACCGATGACCTTCGCAGGATGGAGAAGCGAGCCGACATGATGTTCTCCATAGAGTCCATGGAGAGGGATGCCTACGACAAGGCATGCGAGAAAGAGTTCCAAAGGAAAGACTTCGATCAATTTTGAGCGACCATGTCCCACTTCTATGCCAAGATCACCGAGTCAGCCCGAAGCACCGTACCCACGGCTCGGGGACATCATTCCATAGAGACTCTCACCCAATCATGGAATGGGCAGATACGGGTCAGGATGTGGCGATGCAATCAGACCAAGACAGATAAGTATACGGTCATCCTGCAACCACACGGCAGAACCGATGACAGGGGCATCCTGATCCTAGAGGGAACACTTGAAAGTTCTCAAAATTGTGGTAGTATCTGAATGCAGAGAGGAGGCACGATGAAGCAGAAGTTTGCTCTCGGCACCCCCCTCACCCTCGGGAAGAACGGCTGCGAATACCTCTTCACGGCTGTCCCTGACGGGCAGGATCCAACGAAGGTAGCCTATGTGCAGGTGACCCGCCGATGGCTCGTAGATCCCCCCGACAGCCCCGTGGATGACATGGGGCGTTGGACGGTCGATAACGCCAAGGCGATGTGGAAGGACCTCACCGTGGGCGGATATCGCCCCGTCTAAACATCCTCGGTGCGACACCCCCTCATGCGACGAGGGGCTTATCCGTGAACCCATGCAAGGACGCATGAGATGAACAAGACCACCGCCATCGTTACGATCACCATTCTGCTTCTCGCCTTCTGCGTGTCGTTCGTCGGCACCCTGTGTTGGTTCGCCTTGTACGAGTTACTGAGGGAGACCTGTGGGCTCTCGTTCCTCGGTGCCGTCACGGCGTACTCGGGGGGAGTGTCGTTGCTTGCCCTGCTTGGGGCGTACTTGAAGGCGCAGCGGGACTGACATCAGTCAACTTCTTCAAATGGTTCCGCTCCTTGATCTTGGCGATGATCTCCATCGTGAGGTCGCTCTGCAACCTCGACGCTAGTCCATCCGTGCCGAAGATCCTTTCCTTCTCGGAGTCGGTCATGGTCTCCTTGAGGATTTCGATCATCTCGACCACCTCACGGATGGCGGTTGAGTTCCGCTTGCTCTTGATCGTGGACCACACGATCATGGCGATGGATGCCACGAATCCTACGATCAGGAGGATAGCCCCGACAAGGGCGATCTCCTCCATGTAGTACTGCGAAGCCGAGGCGAAGCCGAGCATCAGGACACCGAGCATGGCAAGGGATCCTCCGTATGTCCTGTTCAGGAAGAAAGCCACGGCGGCACCTGCGGCGATCAGGACGAATCCGATGACCCAAAACATGGAGATGTACGAGTACAACTTCTCCATGGCTTTGACACGGGTCTCCTCTAGCATCAGACGAAGGCTCGTCAGGCTGCGCTCAAGGGTCTCGACCTCCTCGGTGAGGTTCTTGAGTCGCTCGGTCTCTCGTTGGATTTCATCTGCTGCTTCGTAGATGTTGTCAGCCTTGGCATCGATCTTGGCTAGGGTGTCCACGGCGACATCGGAGGGTCTCGGAGCGTCTGACGGTTGGGTATCACGACCTGCCGATTCCGTGTCATAGATGACACCGATTGCAAGTGCCTCCCGCACGATCTTGGTGTCCTTCTTGATCCCTTCCGCATCCGACTTGATGACATCCACCGAATCCTCGGTGTGATCCACCACAGAGGTGAGAGTTGTCGAGGAGACACCTGTCGATGGCTTTGGGGGCACAGGATCAGGTAGTGTCTTACATGAAGCGAGTACGGTCAGTAGACCGACGAGGACGAGTTGTCGGAAGTTCAGGGTTCCCATGCCTTTACTTATGGGATTGACCCTAAACATGGGTATGCCACGCCGTACAGCCGTAGTGAAGCCCAAGCAACCGAAGAAGTCCGCCAAGCCCCTGTCTCCATCAGACAGGAGGAGCAAGACATCCGTCAAGAAGCCCAAGTCCCCGATGACTCCAAGGAAGCCTCGCCCTTAGGAGATAGGATCCACCCTGTAGGCATCGAACACGAAGTTCACCGTCCCGTAGATGGGGGTGGGATCGGTTTCGCTCTGCGTCAGGGTGAAGCCCGATATCTGTGTCGGTATCAGGTTTGAGAAGGTCATCATCAGGATGGGATTCTTCTTGTTGTTGAGGAAGAACAGTTTCCCGTGGTTCACATTTCCCTTGTACTCGGGCACGATTTCCTTGAAGTCCCTGTACGGCACACCTGACCTCTGCCACCGCACCATCTCCATGTAGTTGCTAAAGTCCTCGTTCACGATGAATCTGAGCGAGAGGTCCGATGGCGACCTGCCGCCTGGAAACTTGATGTCGTTGGCGGCGAACAGGTGGTTCAATACTACGGGGTTCGATGATAGGGTAGGAGTGGTCACCGAGGTACAGAAGTAGGTGACCCCCTGCACCTTCTCGCAGACGAACCTGAAGTTGGTCGCCATGGCGAGGTTGGTGTTGATTGGGTTGTTCCCGAGGGCACCGAAGTTGTTCAGTTTCGGGAACCAATCCTTGAGGTCGGTGGTAGCCATCAGGGTTCCTTGATGTCGTAGGCGGTGAACTGAAAGGTGGCATCACAGATCAGGGGCGAGTTGTCCGACACTCCCGAGTTCATCGGCATTCCCGCAAGGCTTGTGATCATCAGACCGTCGAACAGAACCCGAGCCACGGGATTCTTCTTGTTGTTCAGGATGAGGAGTTGACCCGAGTCGGTGATGATGTTCCTCAGTCTCGCATCGGACTGATCCTTGAAGAACCCGTAGTAGTTGAGGCTCTTGTTGAACCAGTCCGACATCTCAAACCAATTGCTGTAGTCATCATTGACGATGAACTTGACCGAGAGGTCTCCGTGGTCGATCTTGTTCCCGAAAAACTTGAGGGACGGGGAGAGCGGCACAGGCAACTTGATCGGCTCCATCGTCAGGGACGGGAAGGTCGCCTCGGTGCAGAAGTATATCCCGCTTCGGATCTTGGGGATCATCAGCCTGAAGTTCGTGCTGAAGGACGGGTTGGTGTTGATCGGTTGCCGCCGCAGGGGGCTGAACACGATGTCATCGGGCACCCTCGGTGAGTCCGTCTTCGGGGGCGTGAGGTTTGGATTGCTCGGACTCGTCGGCTGTAGGTTCAGCGGGTTCGACTCTACGGGAGCGTCCGCAACATCCAAGGTCGGCTTTGAGGCGGGTTCCATTGAGGTATGTATCCAAAACGACATAGGGCGAGGTCTTTCGACCCCGCCCCATGAGTTTCTGTCCCACGACCGATCAGAAGAGGTTGGTGACCTTGACGATGCGGTAGTAGATGTTCTTGCGGACTGCACCTGCGGCATACGGATCCGAGACGCTAGCATTTGCCGAGATCGTCGCAAACGGGTTGTTGACGAGACCGTAGCGGGTCTTGAAGCCGATCTTCGGTTGGAAGGACTGCTCACCGACTGCACGGACCATTTGGAGCGGCACATACGGGCAGTAGAACATACCCGCATCGTAAGCCGACGAACCCTTGTAGCCCGCCATGAAGAAGTCATGCGAGGTGGTCATGGACGAGTACGGATCGATGTAGACCCGCAACTTACCGTTGAGGACACCTGCGAAGGTGTTGCCCGTGTCATCCACATTGAGGTTGGTGCTGAGGGCGGGGGCGTAGTCGAGAACACCCGCCATCGACAGAGCCGAGGCGACATCCGAGGAGCAGACAATGAAGTTGCCCTTTCCACGGCGGGTTTCCTTGGCGATCTGATTGCACTCACGCTCAATCTGGAAGAGCAGACCCTTGAACTTCTCGACCGACCAACGACCGTTGGAATCGACATTGAGGTCGAACACACCCGTGGTTTGGGTCGAGCCGCTCTTTGCGCCCAACTTGGCGTTGCTGTAGATCACACGAACGACCTCACGGTTGATCTCTGCGAGGATTTCGCTCGACAGGATGTTGGCGAGTTCGGTCTCAGCGTCGAGCCCGTGGATCGCCTTGAGATCCTGAGCGAGTTCCATCGTGTACTCAGCCTTGAGCGCACGGGTCTTCGCTTCGACGGTGGTTTTCTCAATGCTGAACGCCATCTGCGGGAACGGGTTGTTCGCCGAGTCGCCGAGGGCTTCGCCGTTGAGGGTGGTGTAGCCAGGAGTTCCCTTTACGCCAGTTGCCTGAGCAAGGGTGCCCGAACCGAACGGATCAACGCCGCCGACATCAAACGGATCGGTGTTGTAGTTGCCCTGAGCCGTCGCACCAGTCGAGCCCGAACCGCCGAATGCGGTGTCGGCCTCTTGGTACAGAGCCTCGCCGCCGCCTTGGCTGATGTAGCGGCTGCGCATGGCGAAGATGAGGCCCGTGGGGCCGCTCATCGGCTGAACGCCGCAGATGTCGTAGGCGATGAGATTCGGCATCGCACGACGAACGAGGCTAATGAGGATCGGGTCCCACTTGGCGACACCGCCCGTATCGGGCATGGCACCTGCGAAGTTGGTCGGAGCCGACTCACGGAGGTACTGCTCCTGATTCTCAAGGAGCATGGTCGTAACCGCCTTGCGGTACGGATCCTTGATCTGCGGAAGGTCCGCATGCTCAAGGATGGGTTGCCACTTCTTCTGAAGGGCTTCGGAAATCGTAAGATCCATCTGTCTTCTCTCCCTTGTTGAAAGGTTTTTTGTATTTAGCGCAGCGGTCGTTTACCGCTTGGAAATCCTGCGCAGCGTGTCGGCGTAAGCCTTCATGGACTCGCTGACAAACTGAGTTTGGGTTGGGTTGGTGGGCTCGTTGTCGATGCCCTCCTCGACGGTGGCGGCGGTCTCCTCGGTGAGGACGGCCTTCCTGCCCTTGCCGCTGAAGTAGGACTCACGGATCACGCCCAACTTGCTGCGGACATCGTTCTCGTCGCCGTCGAGGGTGACTCCCTCGGCGAGGGTGCGGAAACGCTCCTTCTGCGAGAGGGTCATGTCCTCCGACAGTTCGTCAAGGATCTTGCCTTGGCGGAAGACCTTGACCTGCTCGGTCAGTTCGATGTTCTTGCGCATCTCCTCGTCAAGGCAAGCCTTGAGTTGATCTGCGGTTTCGGCGAGTTGGTCGGCGATGTCGATCTTCGACTCGGGGACCATGATGTCATGCTCGGTGAAGAGGCTACGGAGACCCTCCATGAACTGCTCGGCGACCTCGGTGCGGATGCCCTTCTCGACTGCGAGACGGTTCTCTTCAAGCCACTCGTTCACGACATACGAGAGGTACGAGTCCAACTGCTCGGTGAGAGCGGTCTTGTTCTCTTCGATCTCGCTGACGAGGCGGTTGTTGTACTCCTCCTCAAGTTCGGTGCGGATCGACTCGACACGCTCGTTGATCGCCGCCTCAAAGATGGTCGCAGCCTTGTTCTTGAAGTCCTCGGTGAGGTCTTCGCCGTCGAACATGGCATCCATATGGGCATCGATCTCCTCACGCATCGCCTTCTTCGACTTGACGCTAGCCATCAACTTCGACTTGGCATCACCGTCGCCTGAACCGACATCGACGGGCTCGGGGACGATAACGCCACCGCCCGTTCCGTCCTTGTACAGACCTGCGTACTTGCCGCTGCCCGCACCCGTCTTGGATGCGTTGGCGACAGCCTTCGATGCGGTCGGTGCAGCCGAAACCACACCACCACGCTTGGTGGAGAGGTTGGTCATCTGCTTGGTCTTGCCATCCTCTTCTTCAAGGGGGGTCTCCTCTTCGGTGACCTCGTCCTCGTCAAGGATGATCTCTTCGATCTCGTCGTTGCTCTCGTAACTATCCATGGATTTTCTCCTGTGCTTGTTATTTAGGCTTCCATAAGGGTTCGATCAGAGCCTTCCGAGGAACCTCTTGAAGGCGGCGATCTTCGCCTCCTCCAACTTCCTAGCGGATGCCTTCCTGATGTTGTTTCGGATCTCTTCTGCTTGCTTGGCGACGAGGAGTCCGTTCTCGTAGACCCATTCCCTTCCCTCCATCACGCCACGGACAAATGCCTCGGGGGCGGAGGGGTCGGCGACGATGTCGGCTGCGGTCGAGAGGCGGAAATCGTCCTTGACATAGGACGCACCGTTCTTCTCTTCAAGGGAGCCAACGCCACGGCTCGACACACCCAACTTGGCACCCTCATCGATGAGGTTCTTGACGATCTTGCCGTAGGGGGTGTCGGTGATCTTCGCCTTGCCGTAGAAGTTCTTGCCGTCAGGGTGGAGTTCCGTGATCATGTGCGAGACACGCTCAAGGTTGATGGTCGGTCCCTCGGGGTGACCAAGTTCACCGAACGCCCTCTTCGCCTCAACGAACTCCCTGCGGTACTGATCGACCTTGTCCTTGAGCATCTTGAACTCGTAGACACGACCGTTACGGTTCCTGATGTCGCCCTGAAGGAAGGTGCCTTCGATGAAGTACTGCCGCTGACCGTTCTTTTCCTCGGTCAGGACTTCGATCTCCTCGTTGACCTCGCAGATGAGTTTCATCCTGTCTCCTTTTCCCTTATGTAGTCTTTTAGATCAGAGGACGAACTCGACTATGACGGTTCCAGCCGTGGTGACCGTGATGCCGAATACACCCGTGGGATTGATGCCGAGGGGCTTCAGGGTGTACCGCTCAAAGTTGTACTCGCCCGCAGCAGCAGCCGTAAACACAGTCTGTCCCGACATGCTGACGCTGAAGGAAGGTGATCCCGAGACGATCTTTGAAATCGCCGCCGTGCCGTTGGTGATTCCCGACCCCTCACCGAGAAGCCTGCCGTCCGTATTTCCGTAATCACAAAAAGCGGATGCGGTGATGCCGACATCGCTTACGGTCGATCCCGTGGCGTACACGACACGCTTGTTGGTCTTGACGATCTGTGGCATTACTCGTTCTCCTCGTTCTTCTTTGCGAACCCAACTGCATGGGTAAAAGCCTCCCTGCCCTCTGCTATGAGGATGAGGAAAGCGGATTGGTTGCTCTCGGAAAGTCGGTCGTATGCACGGGCGAGAGCCTGTCCCTGCGACGGGGTGATCGATTGGGTCTCGCCGTCGAGTAGGCGGACTGATGTCCTCTTACCCGAGAGAGACTCCCGTATCGCAGACAGAATCCCATCTGCGATCTCGGCATGGCGAATGTCCTCAAGCACATCCTTGGACAACTGCTTCACCACGGACACGGTCCTCGGGTTGGAGGAGACAACGGTCGCCTCCTTGCCCTTGACGGTGACCTTGGCACCATCATCAAGAATGGAGAAGTTGGCGGCAAATTCCTCCGCAGCCTTGTCCTTCTTGAACCTGACGGTGACCTTCGGCATCGGCGGTCAGCCCTTCCAGTTCTTCTCAATCCAGTTGAAGAACTTCTTCTTCTCGGCATCGTCCATCTTTGCAGGGGAGGACTTGCCGAACTTGGTGAGAGCCTTCTTGAAGAAGGTGCGGAACTCCTTCTGCTTCGGGCTGAGTTCGGTCTCCGACATGGAGAACTTGTCGCCCTTCATCACCACGGCTGCGTCGATGTCTTCCTTGGGCGCACCCATGAGGGTCTTCTTCTTCTCACGGAGGCTGCGGTACTTCTCAACGACACGCATCGCCTCATGGAAGTTGATGTCGATGGGGGCGGGAACGACCGCTCCCCTGCCGCTGCCATCGTCGTACAGACCACCGAATCGGTTCTCTTGCATTGCCTTTGCCCTTTGTTCTCGGAGTTTCCTAGCAGACTCAAGGCGCATCACAGTCTCCCTGTAAGCACGGGTGCGACCGTCGATATCGACCTTCTCCTGGATGTCGAGATCCTCCCTGAGTTTCTTGAGGTACAACAAATAGTCTTTGTAACGAGCGTTAGGAATCAACTTTCCCTTACTAAAGGAGTGGGTTGGGCTCTCTAGAGAATCTACAATTTTCCACGAAACGACATCTTGTGGTTTCTTTCCTTCAGAAGCAACTCGTTTTGCGACAGCCTTCTTTACCATATTTACATAGTCTTGAGCCTCTTTTTTAGACGAGAGTCGAGGTCTGTCCGTCACTTCGTTACCCTCTCTGGACTTGATAAGGATAGCAAAACTACTTTCTTGGATGTCGCCGCCATCGGGTTCGTAGGAATTGCTCACCGTCGAGGCAGGAGCGGCAGGATTCACGGGAGCGAGTGCCTTCTTCGACATTCGCTTCACCTGATTGACATACCAATTGCCCCTGTACTTGGCATCCATCAGATCGTCGTATGACTTACCCGTCAGTTTCTTGAACTTCTGCTTGGTGATCTCGCCACGGATGACCTGAACGACCAACTTGAGTATCTTTGCCCGCTCACGCTGCATGTCACCCTTGAGACCCGCTTGCACTTCCCTGTGGGCATCGGCGAAGGTTTGGAAGCCGCCGCCCCACTCGTCTTCTTGGATGTCGAGATCCTCCCTGAGTTTCTTGAGGTACAACAAATAGTCTTTGTAATAAGCGTTAGGAATCAACTTTCCCTTACTAAAGGAGTGGGTTGGGCTCTCTAGAGAATCTACAATTTTCCACGAAACGACATCTTGTCGTTTCTTTCCTTCAGAAGCAATCTCCTTTGACCAAGCCTTCTTTTCCATATTTACATAGTCTTGAGCCTCTTTTTTAGACGAGAGTCGAAAGATGTGCTCCACTTCGTTACCCTCTCTGGACTTGATAAGGATACGAAAACTACTTTCTTGGATGTCGTTGATTTGATTCTTGCTACTCATTTTGGCTTGACCTCTTTGCTTGGCTTTGGCTTGGGTGGAGCAGGTGGCTTGGAAGCCGCCTTCGGCTTCGGTGGGACGGGTGCCTTCTGCGGAGGCTTCTTGCCACCTGCGGGTTGACCCGTCTCAAGTTCCTTCTGCTTGAGGTTCGCATCGGCGACCTCGTTCGGCTTGCCCGCATCGACGGGGGCTGCGACGGTCGAGACACCCGCAGCCTTGTCCTTGGCGATCTGCGCAGTCATCGCTGCGGCGAGTTGCGGATCCTTCTTGACATCCTTCACCATGCCGTCGATGTAGTCCTTCGCAGCCTTGATGCCGACCTTCGGACCTGGGAAGAACTCCCACCTGCGGTCGTTGATGTAGATCCTGACGGGCTTGCCGAAACCCGTGCCTAGTTGCTTGACGGTGATCTTCTGACCCTTGTAGTCCGAGGAGGATTGGTAGAACTCCTTCTCAAAGTTCGGGTCGAGCGACATGTCATCCTTGGCGGCACCTGCGGCGGTGGGGACGATCTTGAGGTCTCCCGCCTTGATGGGCTTCGTGACGGGGGGTGCGGAAGGTGCGCCAGGTAGGTTCTCCGAGATGATGTCCCGAGAGAGTTGCCCCTTGAGCGAGTCGAAGATGCCGTGGACACGGGAAAGCAACTCGGTGCGGACGGAGCCCCTGAATCCCGAGGCATCCTTCCCAACGAGGCTGTCGATGGCGTTCCTGATGCGGCTCTTTTCCATCTTCTCCCTTAGGCAAGACCGAACTGCGAGTTGTCGGGTTCGATCTTTCCTGCGTTCCGTTCCTTCTCAATCTCACGATCCATCGTCTTCATGTCCGCTTCAGAGAAGCCGAGGACATTCCTGCGCACCCACTCATGGCTGTAGTACTTACCTATGTATGGTTTTATGTTCCCCAACTCCTCGACCTGCTGCCTCCGCAGTTCGGCGTTCTTGAGTTCGGTGAACAGGTTGTCCTTGAGGAAGTCGAAGTAGATCGATTCCTTCATCTCAGGCCATTCGTCGGCGGTGATGACCTTCTTGAGGATCAGTTGCTTCCGCAGGATGTCGAAGAACAGTTCGCTGAACTTGGTGCGGAGCCTGTGGACGAACTTCGTGAACCTGACCTCGTCACGGGTGATCTCGGTGCTTCGACCGAGCATGAACTGCTTGTCCTGCTCAAGACGGCTTGAGGGCACCGAAAGTGCCCTGTAGACCTTCTTCTGAAAGTAGATGACATCGGTGAGTTCGCCGAGGTTCTGACCGCCCTGTAGGGTGGTGATCTCGGTACCACGGCTACCTTCACGGCGTGGGAGCCAATAGTCCTCAAGCATGGACATGAACTTCTTGTCATCCCTGACCTCGCCCGTGTTCGCATCGTAGACGAGGCGGTTGCGGTAGCGGTTCATCAGGTCCTTGACATACTGCTCCGCCTTGGTCTTGGGGAGGTTTCCGACATCGATGTAGAAGATGCGGCGTTCAGGCGCACGGCTGATGCGGTAGATGACGATGGCATCTTCCAACATGCGGAGTTGATTGAGCGGCTTGATCGCCTTGTGCAGGAAGCCGACCGTTCGCTTGTAGCGGCTGTCCATCAGACCCGATGAGCAGAATGCAATCGCATCCTCGCTGATCTTGATACCCGCAGCATTACCACCCGCACGGGGATTGTCCTTGTTGTACAGGTAGAAGTCCTTGTATCCCGTGATGATCTTGGTGCCGTTCTTCAGGGTCTCCTTGGTGTACTCACGGATCTTCTGAATGTTCATCGGATCCACATAGCGGAGTTCAAGGATGCCCTTCTGCGGGTTCTCCTCATCGATGATGAGGTGGAAGAAGATCTTTCCATCGACATACCATCGACGGAAGATCTCCGCTCCCTTGGTCTCAAACTGCATGACCCTCAGGAGGTTCCTGAACTCCTCATGGATCTTCTGCTTGACACCATCGCTCTCCTCAAGCCTGTCGAGAAGGATCTTCACGGGGGACTTCTTCTCGCCCATGATGATCGATTCGTTGACGATGTCATCGACCGCCACCTCGACAATCGGATCCTGTGCCATCTCACGGTACTTCATCGTGAGTTCAAAGTCGTTGCGGACGGTGCCGTCGAGGTCGATGTACTGACCGTAGAAGCCGCCCGCTTCAACAGGAATGGCTCCGTCATCGAATGTCGGAACGACAAACGACTTCAGAGCCTTGTCCTGCTTTTTCTGTTTCTTGCTGCGACCTAAGTCAAAGCCAAAGAGTGCCATGATGTATAGTTCCCTCGTCTACCTGATGTCAGGTGGTCACGCCTTCGACTTCAAAGTACTGATACGCAATCGTCACATCGAAAGTCGATGGTTCGGACTGCGCACCCATGTCGAGAGTGGTCTCGGCAATTGTGGTGGGCCAACAACCGATCAACTTGTATCGGGCGATGGGATTGCCTTCACGGGTGAGGGGCGTGACGGTCCAATCGGTCATGTACCCGCTGACACCGTTGGGACCGACATTGGTCCTGTTGGTGTTCATCAGGTTCATCCAAGCCTCAAAGGACTTGCGGAGACCGTAGGTGCCGTCGTTGTAGACGCTCATGCCCCAATCGTTGAACATCTTGTCACCTGGATACTTGAACGGGCGACCCATGTAGAACGCTTGGTTCGTTGCAATGGTCGAGGACGGGATCCTTGAGGACTTGCAAAGGAACGAAATCTGCGAACTCGGGTTTCCGCCGCCCACGGCGGCAGCGACATTCGTGATTGCACCCGCCACGGATCCTCCGAAGAGGGCACCTGCAACCGCAGCCGCACCTTGAATGGCGTTGGTTCCGCCGCCTGGGAAGTTGCCTTGGACGAGGAACAGGTTGTTCCTCGCAAGACCGTTGATGAGGTTCGCACGGAACGCATCGATGCTGAACTGTGACATTTAGGACTCCTTCTCCTTATGTATCGGGGTTTCCATCATCACGATCAGGCACCGACCTCGCTGAAGTTCACGCCCGTCTTGGTGGCGATGAAGTTCAACTGGATGAAGTTGATGCTGCGGTTCGGCTTGATGTAGATGTCGGCGACGAACCTGTTGCTGTCGATCACCTCGGGGGTGTTGTTCTTCTCGTCGCACACGACCTTGAAGTCGAAGATGCCACGGCGAGCCTGAACATCACGGAGGAACGGCTCGACAAGCGAGCGGAACTGCGCACGGGTGAAGGCATCGTTGAACTCAAACAGGCTGTACTTCGATGCCGTCGAGATTGCCTTCTCAAGCACGATGAACAGACGGCGCACATTGATGCGGTCGAATGCCGAGGGCTTGGCGAGGGCGGTCTTGTCGCCGTAGAGGACGGTGCCCTCTCCCGAGAAGGTGGCAACGGGATTGATGCCGCTCTTATAGAGGCTATCCCTTGCTGCCTGACGGGGTTGGAAGGACAACTTGACCACGCCACGGATCTGACCACGGTTGAAACCTGCGGGGCTATACCACGGGTCGAAGTTCACATCCGAACGAGCGCAGAGACCTGCGATGTCGGCGTTCAGCGGCACCCAACGGTACTTGTCGTTGTAAATGTCGTACTGGTACTTGTAACCCGAGTCGATCACGCAGTACGAGGACGAGCCGATGTTGTTGCGGTATTGGATCGCACGGTCCAACTTGCGCTGATCCGTCTCATTCGGGTCCTTGTTCGGAACCGAGAAGAAGGCAACGCAGTCCTTGCGGGCATCCACGATGTCCTTGATGAGGGGGGCAACGAAGCCCGTGAGACCCGTGGTGAGGTCGGTCGAAGGGGTAAAACTCCTGTCAGGGCCACCGATGAGGAGGTTGACATCCACGGTCTCCGCATCCTCAAAGAGGCGATATCCCTCGGGATCCGCATCGGAATCCTGACCGAAGGCGATCTTGAGGTACTCCGTCTGCTCGGCGGTCAGACCGTCCGAACCCGCACCGAGTTGCCACACGCCGACACCGAACGAGACATTCGATGCCGTGATACCCGAGGTGGTGCTGAGAGAACCCGCCAAGTACCAAGTCTTGACTGCGGTGTTGCCCCATGGGCCCGTGCCACCGAGGAAGAGATCGTCGTAGTCGTTCGCTCCAGACTTCTCAATGGCGAAGATGTACTTGGACTCACGATTGATCTTGTCCACATAGTACATGCTGTTGCCGAGGGAATCGGTGACATTCGGCAGGAACGACATGCCTTGGAACTTCTCAAGAATCTCGCCACGGGTGCCCGAGATCAGACCCTTGCGGTCGATGACCACGGCGTGGAACTCGTCACCCGAACCACCGATGCCTTCGATGAACGAGGTGGAGGTCGGGCGGGAATCGAACTGGGTTGCATAGGTCCAATCCTCAAAGTCGGCACCGTAAGCGGTGAAGCCACCCGTGATGTTGGACACGGCGGTAAGGGACAACGAACCGCAGATCTGCACCTCAAGGCTATTGCCGAGGGCACCTGGATAACGGGCGATGAACGATCCCATGTTGTCCACGGTCACGAATTCGACCTTGTCATCGTTCTCGACCAAGGCATCGTCGGAGTTATCCGCCGTGCCTCCCGTGAAGCCCCTGCCATTAGCATTGATCATGCCGTTGATCGTGGCACGGACCACCTGAAGGTTGTTGCCGTAGCCAAGAAAGTTTGCGGCGGGGAACCACCACTCGGCGACATTGTCATCGGGTGCGCCAAAAAGTTGAACGAGGTTGTTCTCGCTGTCAACGAGGATCCGCTTGTTGCAGGGACCCCAGTTGAAGAGACCCACGATACCCGCATTGGTGGTGGCGACGGCGGGAACAATCGTCGTGAGGTCCCGCTCGGTCACATTCACGCCTGGGCTGAGTTGGAATGCCATGTCTGCTCTCTCCTTGGATAGGTTGAACGGGGGTATTTAGCCTCTGTCCGTTTTCAAGGCTGACCGAGGATCTCGTCGGCATCGTCCATCCAAGACCTGTTCCTCTTGGACGGTTTCGGAGTCATGCTCGGTTCGCTCGACAGGGCTTTGACAGCCTCGTCCATCTCGTCCATTCCCATGTCCATGAAGCCGAAGGGGACCATGTCCTCCTCCAATTTCCTGATCTTCTCCTCAAAGACCCGCTTACGGACATCTAGGTTGACAAGGTCCTTGAAGTACTCCTGCGTGGTGAGCCATGCGAACATGACAAGGGTGGCTATGAGATCGTCGTTGTATCCCTCGGTAGCCTCGTATGACCCCGCCTTGAGGATGTAGGTGGACAGTTCGGCGATGATGTCGAAGTCGTTGAGGATCAACTTGTCCGATTCGATCATCTCCTTCAGGATCAGGCATCCTGCCTTCTTGACCTGAGCGGACATCTTGACACCGCTGTAGATCCTCGCCCCGCCGAAGCCTTCGCCGACCCGCTGCCCCTTCTTGCCCTTGATGGAGATGGAGATGACATTCTCGTACTCCAAGTCATCCTTGAGGATGTCGGCTACCTGCTGCCCCGTGTCGTTGATCTCGACTAGGACATAGGCTTCGTTGTACTTGTCCCCCACCCGCTTGATCACCTCGGGGAAGATCGGCACGGGAATGGTGTTCGACCTGAACTTGCAGACCACCTTGTACGGCACGGAGGTCACATCAATGACCGTGATCGTGTTGTAGTCCTGCCCGATGGACCGTGAGGAGTCCACCGTGGCGGCGTAGATGTGCCCCTTCATGGGATTCTCGTAGACCGCCATGCCCTCCTCGGTCTCAAGGATCGGGGTGGTGAATGCAAGGGATGCGATCTTGGATGCCTTGATCAAGGTCTCCTGTGATCCGAGGAACTCGCACTCGTACTCCGACAGCCATTGCCGCTCGGATGTGTTCCTGATCGTGGTCTCCTTGAACCGAGCGTCACGACCTGGAACCTGCCACCAATTCGCCTCGACGGGCTTGAACTCACTCTTCCCGTTCTTAGCGTTCTGCCACATCTTGTAGAACAGGTTCAGCCCGTTCGGGGTGGACACGATGACCGTCTTGGAGGTCTTTCCCGAAGTGATCGTCGGATAGACGGAGGCGAAGAACTGTTCGGCAATCTGGTCGGGGACGAAGGCAAACTCGTCTAGGAGCAGGAAGTTGTACGCCGAGCCACGCACGGCGGATGACGAGGTGGACGAGCAGACGATCTTGGACCCGTTCTCAAGGGTGACGGAAGTCTTGTTCCACTCCCTCACGCCCTGCTGCAACCACTTCGGAAGGTTCTCGTATGCGATCTTCACCCTGTCCATGATCTCGGTCGCCGTCTTCAACTTGTTTGCGAGGATCGCCGCCTTGTAGTCGGGATTGAAGAGGACGAGATGGAGAATGCAGGAGACGAGGGTGGTGGTCTTGCCGCTCTGTCGGGGGATCTTGCAGATAACGAAACGGTTGTCGAAGACCGACCTGACGATGTTCCTCTGCCAATCGTACATCTTGAACGGAACGAGTCCCGAATCGATGGTCACGACCTTGACATAGTTTTCGATGAAATAGACGGGGTCCTCGGAGCATTTGATGTACTCGGCGAGTTGGTCCTTCGTGAACTCCTGTTGGACATACTCCCCCTTGAGAAGGGGGTTTCCCATGTAGGTTCCGTCGCTACTCATGGGCGGACTCCTCGCCCGAATCCATAGCCTTCCTTTGGTCACGGATCATCTTCTGTAGGTCAGCGGTGCTGCCGACATAGATGGAATTGTTCGTGACATTCGTGGTCTTGTTGACCACATCCTGCCGCTTGATGTCCTTCATGCGGCGGTGAAGGTCCATGAGTCGGGTGTTCGCCTCAAGGTTCGACTGTATGAGTTGCGCCACCACCTCGTAGGCTCGGGGCTGCTGGCTGTCCTGTGCGAGTTCGATGATGCCTTCGATGGCTTCTTGAGACTTCTCAATGACCACCTTGAGGTTGCGGCGGACCTCGGCATAGTCCCTGTCGGCATCCTGAGCCGTGTAGCCCCCCTGCCTTGCGGGGAGAATCTCCTGCTCGGGTGGGGGCTCGGGCGTGTGCATGGGCACGGGCGCACGGGAGGGGTCTATTCCTAGCGCACTCGCTATGTTCATGTCGATGTCGTTCACGCTGTCTCCTGTCATCCCGTGGTTCCCCACGGTGTCGGCGGGTACTCACGGATGAACACATTCGCATGGGTCGCACCCGCACCCGTCCAACCCGCCGTGAGGGACGGTGCGTAACTGCCCGCCGTGATCCCGTCAGCCGCCGTGACGCTGATGTCGGCGTACTTCTTGAGGGTGTCCCTATCCTTGCCGTAGTCGCCGAAGTCGAAGAAGTTGACCTGCGCCTGTGTGATCACGGGCACCGTCTTGACAGGTCCGTAGAGGTACATCTTGGCTTGGAAAGCCATGTTGGCGAAGTTGATCTTTCGGGTCGAGTAGTCGCCATATGACCCATCGTCGCCTTCGGTGAGGCTGACCGAGGAGATCACGATGGGCACATCGACATCCATGTCGAGACCATCGATTGCCTTGATAGTGAAGACATACTCGGGGGTGAAGTACGGGAGGACCTGCTCAACGATCTGTAGGCAGTCATCCATCGTCTTGGTCATCACCCCGACAGTCAACTGCATGTTGTACGGAACACGCTCGTACCGCCGCTTCAACTTGTTGTCAGCCGAAGCGTTGTACCCCACCGTCTGTTGAATGCTGTTCAACTTGCGAGAGGAGTCGTACTGTAGAGAGTTGATCTCAAACGACATCCTCGGCAGGTAGGTCTCAAGCCTCACAGCCTGTTGATCGAAGTCGGTGCCGATCCTGTCTAGGCGGCGGAGGAACTTCTGCTGCGGTCCATAGGCAAGGGGGACACGGATCCTCTCGGTCTCCGCACCCGACTGTCCCTTCCTTGAGACATAGATGTCGTTGAACAGCGAGGCGAACCCCACCACGACCTTCCTGACGGTGCTGTGGTAGTAGTACTCAAGCATAAATCACGGATCCCCGAACGGGTTCTCCTCATCGAAGTTGAAGACTCCCTCGGCTTCCTCTTGGATGGCATCGTTCTTCGCCTCGTCAAGGATGCCCATGGTGTCATCCTTGCCCGAAATGGATGCGTAGACGGAGTTGTTCGACTTGGCTATGTATGCGGTCGCTCCCGAGGAGGTCTCCGAGATCCAAGTACCAACAACATCGGAAAGAGATACTCGGAGCGGATCTGCGTATGCGTCATACGAGAAGACCACCGCCCTCGCAGATGCTCCCGCAGTTGGTCCTGTAGGCGAACCATCCTCGTATTGATATACGCTGTCGCCTTCTGCAAAAGTTCCTCCTCCATACAACGCCCCCAAGTCGAGATTGACCTTGAACCCCGTCTCCTCGTTGATGGCATCGATCTCGGGAACACCCGTATCGAACTCCTCCTCCGAGTATTGGAACAGTTCGCATGTCAACTGGAAGGAGTAGAGTTTGCCCAACTGGTAGAAGGGGTTCTCATGCTCCACGAACTTTATCTCAAAGAGACCCTTGCTGATCGGAAGGAACAGCAGATCTCCTTCAAGGGGCCTGTCCTTGCCCGTCTCTCTCTTGAACCTCCTGCGGGACACGGTGAACTTGACGCTGTCCCTGATCTCAAAGCCGAACTTCGTGAATGTGTCCCCGCCCTCAAAGGCGGTGGTGGTGTCCATGTACATCTCAATCATCTTGAACGAGGTGAAGCGTGAGTACTTCGACTCCCCGAACAGATCGTCCCTTGTTACCAAGTCCCGAGGGATGTAATACATCTCATGTCCGTAGATCTTGATCGCCTCGACGGTGAGTTCATCGATGAGGCTCTGCTCGGGGACATAGGTCTTGCTGTTGACCCTGATGTACGGATTGAGTGCCATATTTCCTTTCAGCCCATGATGAAGTCAACGGGCAACTCGCCCTTCAGAATGATCTCCTTCTCAATGTCTTCCTTCTGCTGCCAAGAGTCCTTCATCATGCTCTGTCCGTCGAGGGTGATGTCTCCTGGTAACTTGATCCCGCTGTACTTCGACAAGTTGACACCCCATTGCCACCTGATGAGTGCCACACAGTACTTCTTGAGTAAGCGGTCGTTGTATACCTCGGGGTACACCCTCGGGTCGAGGATTCGGTAGGCTTCGATGATGAGGTACATTCCCGCCGTGAACTGCCGCTTGTCGCTGTCGATGTACAGTTTGTTGGCGACCCTATTGAATCGGACGCTCTTGTCGGGAGAGAGGAACTGCCGCAACAGTTGGAGGTACTGCTGCGTCATGTCGTACTGCACCAAGTCGATGGTGCCGAAGGTGTAGAGGTCGTTCAAGGCATACTGATAGCGGACATCGAACATGCCCACAGACTGTTGCGTGAACGGGAAGATCCTCGTCACGCTGACGATGAGGCTCTGTAGGAGAACATTCTCGGGGCAGTCGGGATCGATGCTCGTCTGCACGGCATCCCCGTCGATGAAACCCGAACCATCGGCGGTCTGCGACTGCCTGTTGTCGGCGACGAAGGAGATGTACCCGTTGTCGATGTCGGTCTGCGACAACTTGTACTTCAGGTAGACCTTCTCCACGCCGTCGAAGTGATACTCGCTGAAGAACTGAAGGGCATCGTTGATGCGGTCCTCAAGTTGTTCGTCGGCGATGTTGATCTCAACTACGGGGTGCCCGTTTGCTCGGAGAGCGTACTCTTTTAGTTCCGCCCTTGTCGAGATCAGTCCGCTTGTGCAGTTCGACATCGGTCTTCTCCTCCTCGGCGTATTTAGCCTTTAGGTCGGACTTGACCTCAGCCACCTGCATCTCGGCTGCGATGCTCTCGTTGTTCTCCCCTCGCATGAGTCGGGCGAAATCCTCCTTGCGGGCAAGGTATCTCTCGCCGTCCTCCCACCTACCCATGATCGACCACGAACGGTGCTTCGTCCTGTAGTGCCTTCGTTCACCGTCGTAGAACATGACGATGAGATCGGAGGGGTGGGTGTAGTTCGGCTCAAGCATCCTGAACAGCGGGAGGGGCACCTCCATGCCGTCAAGGAAGATCTTGTCATTGTGCTGCTTGAACATGGGTTACACCGTTGGGAGTGGGAGAACCGATGCGTTGCCCTTGATCGTGTCCTCAAGGGTACTCGTATCGACCACGGGGGTGACGAGCGGATTGTTGTCGTAGGAGAGGATGATCTTGGAGTTGATCCCTTGGAAGGTTCCCTGCGCCTTGAACTTCGGCTTCGTTGTCTTGGTAACGGGATCCGTACCCGAGATTCCGAGGGCACCGTACATGTCGGGAGTAGAAACGCTTGAGTTCACCGCAAGCACGACGAACTTGTTGTTGATCACCGCATCCGAGATGGAGACTCCGCCGCCACCCTTGGTGGTGTCGGTCTGTGAGTAGATCTCGGTGAACGGCTTGATCTTCACGCTTGAGTTCTCGGCATAGACACCAGGTCCGAAGACACGGGTGCTTCCCATCTCCAATGGGGTGTTGACAACGCAGATGCCGCCCTTGTTGGCGATCATGTGACTCTTGCCGACATGACCAAGATCGTGGCTGATCTTGACATTCGCCGCACCCTCCGCAATCACGGGAATGGCGGAATGGGAGATGACGCTGCCTTCGATCTTGGCGTTCGCCCCGCTGTCCACGGCAACACCGTAGTAGGAGTTGCTGACATACGAGTGGTTGAGGGTCACCGAACCACCGTTGAATGCGTGTGCCGCAATCGGGTAGTTGATGAACACACAACCGCTTGCCTTGATCAGTCCGCCGTCCGTCTCAAGACCCCTGACATTGCTGTAGTAGCCGCTCGGTGCGAAGCCCGACAGGCTCGCATCGTTGAGTGCCGTGCCCGTGGCATCGTTGACGAAGGCGATGCCTCCCAACTGCACTCCGTTGACTGCCACCGTCGAATCCCCGAAGTAGGTTCGGGTGCCCTTCTCCGAGAAGAAGATGCCGTCCTGCGAGGTGGTGTGAACCGTGACACGGTAGACATCGATGCTGTTGATGTACCGCTGATAAGTTTGGTTGAAGAAGTTGCCGAAGTTGGAGGTCACTCCTCCCTCGGTGAGGACATCGACCGTGAGGGTCTGTCCGCTGATTCCCTTGACCACATACCCACCCGCAAGCGAGTTGAAGAATCCCGCCGTGCCGCTCGTCGCACCTTCGATGGTGGCGGTGAGTCCGTACATCCCCGTTGCCGATGGGATGGAACCGTAGACGATGCTGTTCGGCGGAGGAATGACGATGGCGGTTCCTGTTGCGGCAATCATCGACTGCCCCGTGCCGATGTTGAACTGCAACGAGAATGCGGTCATGCTCGTCGCACCCGCATTGAGTACAGGGAGTACGGTGACACCCGAGACCGTCTGATTGATGACGCTTCCCGTCTGACCACCGATATAGAGGTCACGGGGCAGGTTGGTGTAGATGCTCTTGTCGAGCGTGTACACACCATTCTGTAGGATGATCTCAAATGGACTTGCGAGTCCACCACCACAGGTGGTAGGACCCGTTGGTGCCTCCCCCGCAATGATCGCCGCATTGATCGTCGTACCCCGAACGAGACCCGTGGTCGGATGTGGAGAATACTGACGAGTCGGAGCGTAGGCGTAGGTCTGTTCGTTGGGATTGTTGGCAGGGTCACGGTAGTAGAAAGTCGCAGGACTTTCGATGTTCGTGCCCGTCACGGTCAACGAGGACATCGCATATGCGAAATCGGTGGGGTAGAGGGGATCGGTCGAGATCTGCTCCTCAAGGATGGTCCCCGATGCGTCTCCGATGTTCCCGTCCTTGTACTGCGATGTGGCGGCGAGATAGATGCTCTTGTCGGGAAGCGGTCCTCCCCCTTGGAGGCAACCGCTGCAATCACATTCCCCCGCAGGACCCGTAGGACCCGCAGGACCCGCAGGGCCATCTCCGCCCGTGGCACCCGTGGCACCATCTTGACCCGTGGGACCCGTGGGACCCGCAGGACCCGCAGGACCGTCTGCGCCCGTGGCACCCGTATCACCCGCAGGACCTTGCGGACCCGCAGGACCTTGCGGACCACGGGGACCAACCTCGACTCCAGGCCCTTCAAACGGACGGTGTCGGATGATCCAATTGGTCACCACATGGGGAGGCAAGAGGTTGATCGGATCATTGTCGGCGGTGAACGAAGAATCGTGGACGATTGCCTGAACGATGTCGCAGTTGTCCCTGTCGGCGATGAGCGCAACGACATTCGTTCCGCCGCCAGCCGCATCAGGAGCAGGATTCGTCGGATAGGTGTAGACCTTGTTGATGTGGTCAGGAATGTCATCCGTGGTGAGGAGGTAGAGATCCTCGCCCTTGATCTCGCCACGGTTCGTTCCCGTGAGTCCCACGGAATATCCCGCACCGAACACAGTCCTCGCTCGGAGGTCGGGAATAAAGAACCTCTGCGAGGTATATCCCGCCACCTCCCCGTCAACGAGGGATTGGATCGTGATCGGAGCGTTGACCGATGCCCCGCTGAAGTTGACCACGCTCGTACCCGTGTAGGGTGCGAGGAAGTGAAACCTCACCGTGGAGGTCGAGGCTGCGGTCAGGGCGGCGACTGCGAAGTCGTTTGTCCCACCCCAACCGATTTTGTATTGCTTATGCGTATCGGCATCGTATGCGTCGAGCAGACCATGTGCAGTCGTTCCCGAGTAGTCCTCATGTCCTTCCTGCGAGAAGGAAATGATGACATCCCGATAGATGTTGCTGACAGGACCCGTCAGGTCGGAGACGAGTCCCGTGACCTTGTACTTGTCGCCGATGACACCGTAGAGACTGTCGTATGTCTCGCCATCCAACGGGGTCGCACCCGACTTCCTGACCGCCGCACCGTCGCAGATGCGCCAAGTCTCGGGGATCTCGCTGTACGGACCCGCAAACGGGACGATGGATCCCACGGGCGTGTAGAGGGATGCCGTGGTCGGTGCCTGAGGCAGCGAGTTGATAACGATGCCTTCATGCGTGTCGGTGGCGACGAGGACACCCTGCACGAACGATGCGCCGTCAAGCGGACGAACGGATGTGAGGTAGCCCTCGTTGGTCGGCGAGAGGTAGTAGACGAGTCCCGCCGTGAGGCTAATAGAGCCATCGTCTATCAGGAGCGAAGATCCTGCGAAGTCGATCTCGCCCTGATAGACGACAGTTATGGATTCGGTGGTGGTCGCCTCAACGATGCCTACAGTCTGAGCCATGTCGAGATCGTCTGCGATCCCGAGTTGGAATCCCGTCACCCCTGCGGTGTAGAGGACCACATGACCCACATCGAACGGATGCCCCCCAGGGACCGCCCAAGTGTTGAGGATCCTGCGTCCGTCCCCGCCGCCGCCGCTAGGGAAAATTGGGATTGCGCTGTATGCCATCGGTGGTGATTCCTGACTGTTTGGTGAACCGCCACCTATTTAGCGGATGTCACTCCCCTTCGTTGAGGAGGGAATCCGTGGCGAACTTCATGTTCGCTTCGATCCGCTCCTTCTGATCGGGAGGGAACTTCCCATCCTTGAGGAGTTGGATGGAGGCGATCCTCGACTCACGGTAGTGACCCGTCCAGTAAGAGGCGATGGCGAACTCGTCAAGGAGTGCCCACTCGTAGATCCCCTGACCGACGAAGAGCGCACCCTCGGGGTAACGGATCTTGAGACCCTGCTTGGCGAAGCGGTAGCCTTGGTCGAAGCGGCTGAACGCACGGCAGAGACGAGCCGCAGCCCAAAGGCTCTCAGCCCTCCACGGTGCGGTCTGATACGCCTTGAAGTAGACCTGAATGATGTTATCCACGGACTTTTCGAGGATCTCCATGATGCGACCCGCCTGATACAGCGAGTAGAAGACCTCCTCGTTCCATCCGCCGAGGTCAGCCCTCTTGAGGTAGCACCCAAGTGCCTTTTCCCATTGCTGCGAGTCACGGTACGACTGCGCCATGTAAAAGTGGTAGCGGTTGATGTCTTTCTCCTCGACCTTGCCCGAGGCGAGGGCTTCCTCAAACTTGAGGGCATCCTTGGCGTACTTCTGAGGATCGGACGAGCGGGCACCGTCTTGGATCGGGGTGTTCATAAACCCACGGACGAAGTCACGGGTACCGATTGGATCGTGGCAATCCACATACTCATGGAGAACGCCACGGTAGTAGAACCGCTTCTTGTTGCTCGTCAGTTGGGGGCGGTGGTATCGGGTCTGCCCGAACTGTGCAAAGATGTTGTAGAGGTCGGCGGTAAGGCTGTCCTTGAACGCCATGGGATCGAAGCCTGGATCGAAGACAAGGATCTCGTCCGCATCGATCATCAGGGCATAGTCGGTGTCGGTCTTCTGTGCGAGTTCAAGAGCCTCGCTGCGGTTGTGACCGAAGTCGAGCCACGGACGCTCATGGAGTTCGCCCTTGATCCCGTTGCGGTCGAAGAAATCCTTGATCTTCTGTTGAGTGCCGTCCGTGGATCCCGTGTCCACGACCACCCAGTAGTCGATCACGGGCAGGACGGAGGCAAGGCATCGTTCGATGACATGCGCCTCGTTCTTCACGATCATGCAGAGGGTGAGGGTCTTGTGCTTGCTCGGTGCGGGAACCGAGGGGGCTGCGGCGACGGGGGCAGCGGGTGCTTCAATCATCAATGCTTCGCTCATTTCAGATCTCCATTACGAAACGGGTTGTGCCCGTATGTATGGAGGCTCCGATGCGAAGCATGGGAAAAGACTATGGGTTACGGGATTTTCGTGATCTCGGGGTAGACCGTCACCATGCCCTGAACGAGCCGAGTGACAGTTGCGCTGCCGTTGGAGTGCAGTTCAACATCGTAGTACCAGATGCCCGCCTTGACAGCAGCCGTGCCCGTGACACCAAGGGAGACACGGATGTTCCCCGTGCTTCCCGTGATCGAAGCCGTGAGGTTCACAGCGGAGGAGGAGGAGTAGAACTTCCTCATCTGCGCATAAGCGGTGTGACCCGTGGAGATGTCCGTGGGCTGACCGTTGGTCCCCTTGACCACATAGTCGAACAAGAAGTTCGCCCCCTGATCCATGTCCCTGTTGATGGTTTCGGCCATTAGTCAATCCTGTATGCGTGAATCACGACGCTGCAACTGGTGAACTCCCCTTGGAGGATTTGTATTTGATCGTTTGTGGTCTTGTTCTCGAAAGGGGTGAAAGTTGTGTAGGTGTCATTCTGTGGAGTATTTCTCACCGAGACATAGCCATTCCATGTGCCCTCACCTAGTACCCTTATCGTTTTATTATTGATGATTGCAAAAATTGCATTTGCATCAGGCACATTCGCTGGCATCACGACCACACCTCTATCAAGAGGTCCGTCGAATGTTCCATTCCACACCTGAATCGCCACAGTACCTACCGTATCCACGGCACCCACGGCGGGCCCCAATAGCAGTTCTCCGTTTGAGTTCATAACCACGGTGTTGTTTGCAACCGTAGTGTTGTATGTGGATAACTTTTTCAGTTGGTAGTGAATGCTTCCGTTGCCGACACCATCCCCCGACTTGCGGGTGATGAGGAGAGCGGTCTCATCCACATAGGTGGACGGTGCGCTCTTTCCTGCGATGTTGAACCCGACACGGTACTCGTACTGACCCGCACCGAGGGTATTTCCATCGGAGGCTACTGCATTTGGACCGTAGAGTGCGTATCCGAGGCTAGCGGTGTACTGCGGGGGCTCGTTTGCGCCCGTAACCCCCACACCGTAGAAGTTGACCCTGCCCTGATCCTTGTATCCCCCATCGACATCGGAATTGATGGAGTTGTTGTTGAACAGGTTGATGGCAGTCTTGTTGAGACTACCACCAACAATCCTCATTCCAGCATCGTTCCATTGGGAAGATCCGTTGTTGAGCGGTGAGTAATTGCTCCATTCCTTGGCACCCGTGGCGTTCACGATGGTGATCGAACCACCCGTGACCTTCATGGCTGCGTCGAACCGAGACACCCCTCCAACGGTGAGTGCATCGCCCACCGAGAGGTCCTCCACGACCGAGACGCTTCCCGTGACCGAGACATTGTCCTCGACACGGAGACTACCCGTGATCTCAAGGGTTCCACGGAAGACATCGTCTCCGTCGTTGCGCAGAACTTGTGCGTTGCTGCGGAACTGAACCCTGTCGGAATCGGTGAGAGTCCTACCCGCACCCGCACCCGTGGTGTGCGGAATGTTGTACCTGATGTACTGATTGTCGTGATTGTGACCCGTGAGGATCGTTGCCGACACGCCCTTCTTGGCACGGATGATGTAGTGCATCACCACATGCGGAGGGAGGATGCCGAATGCTGCGGGATCCTCTCCCGATCCGAGGAGAGCCCCCGTCTGCGTCGAGGAGGATCCGTAGATCCCGCTCGTATCGCTCCTGACCGTGGTGTCTAGGGAATGTGTGTGCGGGGGGATGTTGTTGGACGAGAGGGTGACCTCATGCTCTCCACCGACATTGCCGAGGGCAAGGGAAGGAGTAAGGTTGCCACTACCCGCAAGTCCCGATCCGAACGAGGTTCCGAACACCGTCCTGCGGCGAAGATCGGGAAGGAAGAACACCGAGCGTCCGACCGTCGATGCAACAGTCCTGCCGTAGACATTGAGATTTGCTCCTTGTGGAAGGTCAGCAAACGGCGTGTCGGGGAAACCAATCCTTCGGTTTCCTGTGTTCACCGATGAGATGATCAGGTTTGCGCTGCCCGTTGACCATGTCACATAAACAGCGTCTCCCGCTGCGAGGGTACGGGTGTCCCCGTCCATCGTGAGAGTGGACGAGTCGTACACCTCCGCATCAGCGAAGTATGTGTTCTCGACGGCTGCAAAGAGATCCGACTGATCGTTCTTTCCGACAGCAGCACCGTTGCAGAGGAGCCAACCATCGGGGATCGCCGAGGTCAGTCCCGCAAACGGATGGACGCTTCCCACGGGAGCGACACGGCTGAGGTAGATCAGGTCGGTGGGGTCGTTGCCAACCACCACGCCCGTGTAGTTGACCACATATCCCTTGTCGATGCCCGAGGCGATGAACATCGCCTTTCGGACTTGACCCGCCGTGATCTCGTATGCGCCCGAGTCGGGGTTGGTGATCATACCGCCACCAACGGACTGACTGAGGTAATAGGCGTTGCCCGTGACGAGGGGCTTGAGTGCGTTGATCCTCGTACCCGTGAGCCCCGAGATGAAGCCCTTGGTGACGAGAGTGAGGGTGCTGCCCGAGGCGACCTCGACCATGCCGAGTGCCTCGGCGGTCGGAATTGTGTCTGCACGGGCGAAAGTCAGCGATCCATTCGTGTCGAACCGCAGGATGTCGCCCATGACGAACGAGTGACCCGTCTGCGAGAAGGTCTTGCGGATCGCATCGGAGTTGACCCAATCCTCATGGATCTTGCCGTTGGCGAGTGCCACGGGGATCGACCATGCAGTCGAGGTGGTGAGTGCGTGGGCACCGTCGAGTTGGTCGGCGTTGAGGTACTTCGACCAATTGGTCGCCGTGACCCCAGGGTAGACTGCGGGACCCGTGCTGCCCGAGAAGACCTGTGCGAAGGTGATCCCCGCTTCGCCCGTTGCGCTGTGCTGAAGGACGAGTTCCGTGCCGACCGCAGCCTTGGTGAACGAGTCTCCTGCACCGTAGAAGGTGTAGGTGTCATCCGTACCTGCGCCGTATCCGAACGATGCGAACTTGGACGAGATGATGTAGTTCGCCGCACCCGTCACGCCAAGGTTGGTGTTCGCAACGAAGGCGTTCCAAGTCGAGAGAGTGTCGGGGGTCTTGAGGTTCCAAAGGAAGGTCTTGTCGCCCGATGCGCCCTTGATGTCGATTCCTGCGGGGGTCAGGAGCGTGTCGTTGTAGAACGCCGTGTCCGTAAACGGTACCGAGGTGACATCGAAGGTCAGCGAAGCACCGTCCACATAGAGACTGCCGCCGTTGACGATGTCGGACACGCCGCCCTCGTTGAACGAGTGCATCTGCACCGAGCCCGTGGTGCTTCCCGAGTAAGTGAACGCTCGGATGTAGCCGATGGTGGTCGAGTTCGCCGTGAGGGTGGCGGAACCTGGATCGATGTAGTAGGCGGTCGCACCGACATCGAACGATCCCGCAGTCATACCCGTCTTTTGGATGGTGAACTGCGAGTACCTGTTGTAGGCGAGTTCGATGATCTTGTCTTCGATGCGGAGATCGTTGGCATCGATGTACGATTGGTCGCCTTCGATGTTGATGTCGCCGTGAATGGTGACATCGCCGTATATCTCAAAGGTGCCTTCTCCCGCATCACCGAAGTAAACGGCAGAAGGGAGCATCCTGCTAGCAACGGTGCGCTTCGGGGTTCCCGCAGAGCCCTGACGGGTGTCGCTGATGTCGCTGACGATGATGTAGTCGCCGACAGCGGGATTCGCCGTCGATCCCGTGCCGAGGTTCTCAAGCCTGACAGCATCGATCACGACCTCGTTGAAGTTGCCATCGAACGCCTCGGTGCCGATGCCGATACCTGCGCCTGGATTCACCGAAAGGGTGACCACGCCGTTGTAGTATCCCGCCGAGCATCCCGTCTCACGGATCAGACCACCCGCCGTGGGTCCCGCCACCACATCAAGGATGTTGATCCCATTCGCTGCGGCGATGACCTCATTGGTCCTGTCGAACCAAGTGTTGAAGGTGTCCGACAGGGTCAGGGGTTGGATGTTGACGAAGTCTGATGCTGTGCAGGACATCTACGGTTACCGTTTCTCTATGAGTTCGGAGAGGATGCGCTGCAACTCAGCGACCTTCCCCTCAAGGCTATTTAGCCTGTCTTGCTGCGCCTGACGCTCCCGCTTCCTGTCCTCGTATGCACGGAAGGCATCCCTGTCTGTCGAGAGCAAGGCACCTGTCCTCATGTCACGGACAAGGGGTTCGTTGCGAACGGGGACCTTGTCCCTGTTCATGTTGCAATGACCCTCAGGTTCCTGATCCTCGGGATGGCGGAGCCGTTCGTCTCACCGTACATGACGATCTTGACCGAGAATGTCCTGAACTTGTTGAGAGTGGTGCTGCCGATGTTCGTGAAAGTGACCTCACGGAAGTCATCATCGGAGGTCGAGACCCCCGTGTCCGTGGTGGTCAACTTCACATAGTTGATGTTGTCAAAGTCGATCTCGCCAACGGGAATCGGGCGGACAAACACCTGTACGCTTGCGGCGGTGGAGTTTCCCTTCCTCGGGTTGCACAGGGAGAGAGTCACGGTGATGTTGTTCGCCTCGGCACCCTCCTCAAGGGTGACCTTCTTGGTGATGTACCGAGCCTTGGTCCTGTATGCCTCAGTCGCACCCGAGTTCGTCGGTTCGATCTCGCCGTTGTACGCCGCATCCCCGATGGTGGTGATAATGCTGTTGTTGACGAGGTTCGCCGCCGAGACCACGCTCGACCTTTCCATGTCAAACACAGGGGAGACATATCCGTCGCTGCTTGCCGACATGGAAACGGTAAAGGTTCCGAATCCCGCCTCGGCGTTCGCAGAGAGGAGACTGAGGTTCCCGTTGCTCGGCACAATGTTCTTGCCAACAGGGATCTCGGTGTAGGTGGTCGGAGAACTCGTCGCTATGGATGCCGAGTACGAGATGTCCGATCCCTCGGGCACAAAGTCCGTGGCGTTGAACCTGAACTCGTTGACCGTCAGGGTCGCCGATCCTGAGTCAGCCTCGTTCTCGACGGTCATATTTCCCGATGCCGTGAACTTGCACAGGTTGAGCCTGAGGGCTAGTGTCTGATTGTCGTTCTTTATGAGGGTCCCGCTGTTGGTTCCCTTGAAGAGCGACCGCATCATCGGCTGCTTGGTGACCGAGATCTTCGGATCTTCTTCGGATTCCCTGAGGATCGTGCTGCCGATGGTGCCCGTGAAGACCGAGTAGTTCGGGCTGTTGGTGGAGACGCAGATGGCGTACTCACGGGCGGGAAGCAGGTATACGGGGCTACTGAAGGCGAAGTTGGTCTCGTCTTGGTCTCCCGCCGTGATCAGGTCGGCGGTGGAGACACCATCCGAGTACAGAGTCGAGGTGGCGAACGGAAGTACCTTGGACGGGTGGGGATAGCCCGAGATGGTCGGGCGGATCTGAACCGTGACGGGAATCGTCGTGAGCGATTCTTTATCCGAGAAGTACATGTCCACCGACTTGACGAACACACCCCTCGGGTACTTGACGGGATCGATATAGACCGTCTGACTCAGGGGATCGCTGTATCCTCTGATCTCTCCAGAACTTGTGAGGATGTCCGACAGATTGGACACAATCTTGTCCGACTTCACCGACTTGCGGCGGGTGTCGGGCAAACGGGTCGAGAGGATCCCCTCTTCACCGACCGAGTCATATGCGCCCTCGACGGTGTAGGTCGCCTCGGCAAGCATAGTCCAGTTCGACGGATCGTCGGCATTCGTGCCGTCCGTGACCCTTATCGTGTGCCGTCCGATGAGGAAGTTCTGCTCGGCATAGGGTGCGGTCTGTGGTGCGTTGAACGAGAACAAGATCGTCGCTTCGCCCTTGTTGTCGGTCGATGCGCTTCCCGAGGTGCAGTACGCCGTGACATCGACATCGTCGCAGTACACACGGTACGCCGTGGTTGGCTTGAGTCCCTTTGCCGTGAGAGTCAGGGTCTTCGCACGGGCGACAGGGAGGACATCCCTGCCCACGGTCCTGTTGCGGATGATCTTCTTCATGCTCTCGGGCGTGACCGACGAGTTGATGCTCGACAGGGACACGCCCTCGGCCTTCGCCGTGAGGAGTTTGTTACGGACGAGGTTCGGCTTGGTGTTCTTCTCGTTGGCGTTCTCACGCCCGAACCAAATCGCCTCCCAATCGTTGTAGCGGGTGCCGAATCCGTAGTTGGCGTTCTGCTCCCAGTTGTCGTTCTCACCCTCGACATTGACCCTGACCTTCGGCTGCTTCTCGGTGTCGTACCAAGTGTCGGTCGAGGGGGAAACCTTGAGGCTTCCGAGGAAGGAGATGATCGTGGACGGATTGACCGTGACCGATTCGCTCGACAGGATGTGCGAGATCTCGGGGGACTGCGTGAAGTCGAGGGTGTAGACACCGTCCGTGAGGTTGCCCACCACATTTGAGAGGGATCCCGCCGTGAGACCGTAGGATCGGATCGTGAACGGAGGACGCAGTTCGTTTTTCTCGTAGTCGATGCTCGCTGCGAACATCGGATCGGTGTTGTCCGCTACCGTGTGACCCTTGAACTGATCGACAAGGATGCCCTTCTTCGGCATCTCGTCTCCTGCGCTGTCGAGAATCTTCTTCGCCTTCGCCTCCTGCTCAAGGAGGGTGAGCGTGGTGTAGTACTCGACCGCTTCGATCCTCTTCTCAAGGTCACCGATGTCACGCATCGTGTACCGCTTGTTCTCGACATAGCGGATCGACGCATCGTCAGCCGAGAAGGTGTACGGGTTCATCCGCACGATGTAGAGGGACATGGCGTTCGGATCGTCGGCGGGGATGTCCGCATTGAGAGATGGGACACCCGAGAGTACTGCGAACCTACGGTCCCTCGTCAGGACGATCTTGTCCGTCCTCGGGAGGTGGTGCGTGTATTCAAAGTTGTTGTCGTTCGCAGAGGTGTTCGTGGGCACCCAAGTGTTGGTCTTGATCGTGCCGTCCGTGTTCCTCACGGGACGGAAGTCGATGCAGTCACGAAGGCTGAACACCGTTCCCGTGGTGCGGCTCGTATAGGAGGGGATGTCCTCGTAGTCGGGATACGACTTGACCGTGAACGGTCCATCCGTTGCGCTGTGGCTGTGGTATCGGAAGGTTGCGTAGAACGGACCCGTGATGCCCGTGACACCTGCCGTCATCCACATCCTCGACCAATCGTAGTGCGAGTCACGCTGACCGTCATCGAAGTTCATGTACGGCAGGATGCTGATCCCGCTGCTCGGACCCTTCGTTCCCGTGAGGGAGAGAACCTGAAGGACATCCGTGTATCCATTCAGATACAGGGTGTCGGCGGTGCTGCCACGACCGTCGCCCGTCAGAGAGGATCCCCATTGACCCGTGAGCGTGAGACTCACGGTCTGCGAGGTCTTGGTACGACTCGTCATCGGGGACTGAGTGACATCCTCGGAGGTGATGATGTGCAGTTTCTTGCCGCTGCTTGTGTTGGACGAGACGGTGATGGAGAGGACTGCGGGGTTCCCACCATCCCTCGCAGCCGTGCCGCCAACGACCTTGCCGTCCTGATCGAAGATGAGAACATCCTGATTCGGGAGACTCACCTCGGAAGTGCCCACGGCGAACTCAAGACCCGACACGGCGTTGACCGAGAACGAGTGGGGGAGCGTCGAGGCGGTCTGCGTCTTGTAGGTCGTGATGGCGTAGTTCGCATCCGTGAATGCGGTCACGCCCGAGCCCTCGGGAACCTGATAGAGGAGGAGGCTCTGACTCTCGCTCTGTAGACCTGCGCTGCCCGTGATGGCGAAGGCATGCTTGCCCGCAGCGGTGAGGCTTGGGAAGAAGATGCGCTTCACATCGGTGAACACGGCGGTCGGACCCGTGATGTTGATGTCGTAAAGTGAGAGGTTGTAGACGGGAGACGAATACGGCTCAAGCCAACGAACCCTAGCCGTGCCGATTGATGCGAACGCAGCACCGCTCTCGCCCGTGGAAAGGAACACGCTTGGGTGCTTGGCGAAGTCGGTAGTCGCACCGATGGAGTCGGCGATGCCCGAGACGATGACACGGGTGTAGGGACCGACCGAGCGGTTGAAGTCACGCTCGACCGTGCGCAGGTGCGCACCCCCACGGGCGCACGGGAGGTTCAACTTCGTCTTGCTCTGAGTCTCAAACTCATAGCCGAAGACATAAGCCTTGCCCGTGGAGAGTTCCGCCTTCAGGACCTTGGTGGCTCCCACGGAGGTGGGACCCTTGAGGTTCAGTTCAAACGGGGTGACCGTGTAGTTCCCCGACTCGTCATAGGTGCGCCGTGCGAGGGTATCCTCAAGCATGGCGTAGTCGGGGTACTTCTCGACCTTGACGATGTCGCCGCCGTTGAGGCGCATGAACTCAATGAACCCGACTCGGCTGAAGTTGTCGATGGATGCCGTGTCGCTAGGAAGGAAAGCCTTCTGTGAGAGGGTGAGGTCGATCTTGAAGCGGTCGGAGCCAGGTGCGGCGTAGTTGTAGAAGCCGAACGCAGGGTCGTTGAGCGTGGTGTCATCCTCGGCGGTGACGAAGGACTTGCTCACCGTGAAACCGACACTCGTCGTTGGCGAGTTGTAGAGTCGGACATGGGAACCCGTGTTTCCCGTCAGCGTGTATGCGCCGAGCGACTGTGCCGTGTTGAGGACGAAGTAGCCCTCCACGAAGCGGACTCCACGCTCGACCGAGACCACGACCGCATCGCCGACGATGCCACCGATTGTGGGACCCGTGATCCCCGCCGTGATCCCCGTGCCGTTCGCAGCCGTGGCGGTGATCGTGTCGTTGGTCCCGAAGGTGGTGCCACCATCCATGTAGTCGAAGAACAGGACGCTGTACTCGTCGCCTGAATTCTCAAGGATGTCCTCTGCATGGACGATCCTTGCGTTCGCCTTGCCCGAGACATGAGCGACCGTACCGACGAAGTCTGCGGGATCGACCGTGGTGCCGAGGGCAACCTTTGCGTACTTGACCCTGTTCTCGCTGATCCTGCCGTCGAGGACGATGCTGCCCTCATCGAAGATGTGCGATCCGAAACGCTCAATCTGATTCTGAAGGATGGTCTGAACCTGCGTCAGTTCCCTCGCCTGAACTCCGTAGCCTGGACGAAACATGAGCCGAAGGAACTTCTTGTCCTCCGAGAAATCGTCGTAGTACGGATCGACATTGAAAATGCTTGAGTCGTATGAAGGCATCTGTTCACCTTAGAAGTCGATGACGATCTTGATCTCTTCCCGTTGCTCAAGATCTCTTTGGATCGGCTTCATGTTCTGTATGTATAGAACCTCTCCCGAACGGTACTTGAGTTCAGCGGTATGGATGACCTGCGTGATCGTGGCGAGATTGGTATCCGTGGTGAGTCCGTATGATGCCGTCATGCCCGTGCTGAAGATCCCCTGAGTGCCCGAGACCCTGAGGGTTCCCGTGGTGCCTGTGCCCCCGAGTGTCCAATCCATCACATACCCGTTCGCCGAAGCCGTGGCACCAAGTATGAAATCCTTGAACGCATCCTCTAGGAACGAGGTGGTCTTGAACAAGTTGCTTCCGTCATAGGACATGACGAGGGTCGTGGTTTGGTCGTAGGTGTCCACGCCTTGCCTGATGACCGTGTCGATTGCCCTGACTTGACCGATGCCGCTCAATCCCCTGCTGTAGTCCGAGTAGAACAAGTCCGTCTGAGAGACACGCTCGTTGATCTTGAAAGCACCCTGCGGATTCTCAAGGTATAGGAATCCGAGGATGTTCGACCCCACCTGAGGCTCCCATGCGTAGACCTCGCCAACCGCTCGGGAAGCGAAGGTCGAGGTTGACCAATCCCCGATTCCGTGGACGAGGTATCCCTTGGTGAAGTCGGTAGCGGAACCCGAGAAGGCGGGATCGGTTGGTGCGAGGGTGAGCCTGAGAAGCCTTCTCGACTCGGTTCCCGCAATCGTTCGGACATCGACCGACATCGTGGTCAGTCCCCCGACATTCCCACCGTACTCAAAGTCGCCGTTCCTGATCTCGGTGAGTACGAGTTCGTTCGTGCCGCTGTGACCCGAAGCACCCGCCCTCCAAGAGACCACATCTCCGTAAGCACCGCTAAATCCACCTGTCGCTGCCTGTCCTGCGGTTCCACCAACCGTGAATGATCCGCTCACTCCCGTGGCGAAGAACTTCAGCCGCACCTGCTTCTCGGCGAGGAGGGGATTGAGGAGGACTGCAAACTGACGGTACTCGTTCTGTGTGCTGACCTTGCCCTCCTCGTCCTGAGAGTACTCCTTGGAGACCATGATAGAGGAGCATCCGAGTTCCTTGACGGGATTCGATCCGTGACCTCCTGGAGGAGACATGATCGCCTCGGCGAGATCGTCAAGGAAAACCTTGTCGGTAGGAACCACAAGCCCCTTGATGAACTCAAGGTCGGCGAAGGTGTAATCCCTGCCGCCGTCAACGAGTTCGATGGAGTCAACGAGGCGGCGGAGTTCAAAGAAATCGGCGCATGAGGTCGCACCGACCACGCTGAAATCCGCCGTCGCACCGAAGCGCACCGAAACCTCCGCAGCCTTGGTGTAGGGATTGTATGAGTTGCTATACGAGTTTCCGTCCCCGACAACTCGGATATTCGGGACGATGGAGAAAGTGCTTGCATTACCTCCACCCGAAACGCTAGTCGAGAAGGGATCTACAGTAGTGATGAATGCTGCACCACCTCCTCCTGATGGAGTGAAGGTGGAGATCCTCCTGCGCTGACCCTGCCCCTGACCGCTGTCGATGGACAGAACCATGTCGTTGTAGTAGTTCGGCTTGAGGATGAGGCTCGGAGAGGTCAGGGTGATACCCGTGGCTCCCAAGGCGACATCAGCGACCACCGTGTTGTTGGCACTAGCGAACAGGCATGTGTCGGACACCACGAAAGGCTTGACATCGGGATTCACCTTGACGAAGGCGATCTCACCGTCCACAGCCGCTTGCTGTGTGTTCCATTGCAGGATGCGCTCGTCGTTGAGGCGCAAATAATCGACATACTCAACGGGCATGTACCCGATGGCATCGCCTTGAGTCTTCGTCAGAAACTTCCTCTTCGACTCGGCGATCTGATAGAGGAACTTCCACCGATACCCATCACTCAACCTGCGGATCTGACTATCGGTGTGGGTGGGTGCAACGAGGGACTGTCCACCGTTGTTGTTGTCGATGCACTTGTACACCCTCTCATCGTCAACGAGGGCGTAGAATGGGGCGGGATCGAAGTCATCGAAAAGGTCGAGATCGTCCCGATATGGGGTGTAGACAACGAAGGGCTTCCAATCGTACCTCCGCACGACGAGGGAGACATCCGACCTGTCGATCCTCTTGTGTGCGAAGATGCCCCTCCAAAGTTCCGTGTCATCCTTGACGCTGTCAATGCTCGTCGGAGGGTTCTCATCCGTTCCGAGACCCGACCAACCCGTGATCTTGCCGATGGACAGGAACAGGTTCTTGTCATCGGTGTCGCTGTAGATGGCGAACAGCGCATCTGCGGTGATTCGCTTGTGATTTTGTCGGAATGGGTCGCAAGACGATGGCATGGCAGATTACTTATGCCTCTGTAGATGGGGTCGGAACCTGCTGCGGGGGAACGAACTCGTAGGCGAAGATGACGATCTCCCTCGTACCTGCGATGAGCCTATTCCTTGAGTCGAGGATCTCAAGCCTCAAAGAATGCCTCCCATCCCTCACTTTGCCGAACCTAATGCTGCGTGAGTTGAGACCGACATCAACGGTCTTCTTGCCGTCCAACACGACCCTGATCTTCTCGGCACCGATCTGAGAGAGCGAGAGATTGTCGCCGTTGTCGATGTTGAACCGAACCGTAAGGGTCCTAAAGAAGTCATAGTCGGCAGGAGATGTCCCAACGGGTGCCGATGTGTTCCTCACCGTCCCACCCGATAGTGGTTGAATCATGCTGAACTTCGGCACGGCAAGCGTAGGGAAACTCTCCGTGCGGCAATCGAAGGGTTGTCCGATGGGCATGTTGAAGAAAGCCCGAGCGGTGATCTTGCGAAACTCGCTGTCCTCGTTGTAGTTCAGCAATGCGTAGTTGAAGTCGTGGGGTTCCCTGTAAAGTTCACCTCGGCAGCAAGATCCCTTGCAACAGGCATTCTCAGTACCGTCAGGTGCGGTCTTATCGTTGAGTTCCTTGACCCACTCATTGATCCTCTGTTGATTGTCGGGATCGGAGGAGAGATCCCATTCATCCCATGTCAAAAAATCGCTGATCTGTGTAGTCCATATCTTGGCGATGTGCTTCTCCCCGCTGACCTTTAGGTTCGGGTGCTTGTAGACGATCCAGAATGGGTCTGCATTTCGGAATCCCGTCAGTCCAAACGCCCCACCTGTCGCAGCAAACGGGATGTTGTTGCTGATCGGATTTCCGCCCACTACGAGCCCGTCACCCTCTCCCTTGATGTAGATGTCGTGGAACGAGGGGTTGTAACCCGCAGCGGTCATGCCTCCCGTGATCCCTGTCATAAACCATGCCGACAGGTCATCGAAGGTACGGAATGTGTATGGGATGTAGTGCCCGATGATCGGAACCTCGTAGGAAACGAGGCTCGACGCATTTTCAAGATCGGTATGAGCGCAACGCTTGATGAGTACCGTGCCGAACATGGCTGTTCCCACGGGATGGACGAGTCGGCGAACGATCTCCCTGTACCTGTCGATCACGACCTCGCTCTTCAAGACATACGACCAATTTTGATAGTACTTGTTGTCTTGAAGAACCTTGTTGGTGCTGAGGCGACCGTCGTTGTTGGCATAGAACCCCGCAGATTGAGCCAGAGCCCCGACCGTGACCGCCCCCGAGAAGCCCGTTCCCCTGCTCGTTGCGATTGAGATTGTCGGCACCACCTGATAGTTGATGCCGAAGTCATCGATGTTGATCTTTCGGATGCCTCCGAGGCTGTCCACCTCGGTGATCGTTCCCGATCCCCTCTGACCGCTGTCGCTGCCGACAGGCACGAAGGTCACCTTCTCGCCCACCTGATAGTCGGCTCCGCCGTTAGTGACCGAGACCGACGAGATGACGCTGTACACCTTGACCTCACGGAAGGTTTCGTCGCCGTCCGTGAACTCAATCCCGAGGTTACCCGCCTGAAATGTGCCGTTCCTGCCCGAGATGAGCATCTCCGCCACATCGAAGTTGCCGACCTGATAGACGCTGACCTCGACGCACCTCGCCGTGGCGAGGATCTGTCCCCCTGCGTTACGCTGAACCACGGTGTTTCCCGCAGCCCTGTAGATGCTGTCGCCCAAGGCATTCGACAGCCTCAGGTAGTTGTTCTGTGTCCAACGCCCCGTGGAGAGCCGCAGGATGTCCTTCTTGGGATAGTAGAACTCGACCGCCGTGTCATAGAGGATACGAAACAAGAACTCGTATGACTTCTCCGTGCCCTTGGCGAGGTAGAACTGCTTGATGTTCTTTACGAGTCTCCTCGGGTCAACGAGATTTCCCGTGTCGGGATTGACCGCAAGAGACTCGGGGAAGTTGAGGAGGTACTCAGCCTTGAACTTTTCAACGAATTGGTCGAGGGTTGTATCGATGTCGGGGATCTCTTTCATGTCGAGCGGCGACACGATCTTCCCCTGATTCCTCCGCAGACCGAGCCATTCGTAGTACGCAGCCATGAAGGCGACGAGCGTGGGATGATCCACCCGCACGAACTCGGGGAGCCTGTCTGACACGAACTGTGATAGTTGACGGTCTCCGTCGATGCTCATTTTCCTCGCCCTTCACCGCCTCAACGAGTGAAGGCGGAGTCGCTAGCACCCCTATCTATGACCGTCTTCTCGGGCACCGTGGTGACCGAAATGCTGTTCGGATCGATGAGGACGATCTGATTCCTACGGGCAAAGATGTCCTTGTTCCTCGGGATCACCGTAAGGGAGAGTTCGGTCTTCCCATCGTCAAGGCTTTCGATCTTGAGGTTGCGCAGGAAGATCTTGCCCGTCTCGTAATCGATGCTTCCCGTGTTCCTGTTCAGGAACACCTTGGTGCTTCCCACCTGCTTGTAGATCCTGATGTTCCCGTATCCGTCATCGTCCACGAAGGCATCGACCACGGGCTTGACCGTCGCAGACGATGTCGTGTCTATGTGCCTGAAGATCTCGCTCGACAGGATCGGGGTGTATCCGTCCACGGGATGCAGCAGGGGATTGTCGAAGTTGATGGCGTAGGGCGCAGCCCTGCCGAGGCTTGGCTCAAACCTCTTCGTGAGGGTGATGTCCGTGCTGTTGGCATTGATCGCCCCCGAAGAGCCGTCGATGGTGGATGAGAACTTCGACATTCGGAAGTTCCGCTGAAACAGACCGAGGTAGGAATCTGCGAAGGTCTTGATCAGTTCGATCACCCTCGACTCGACACCCGTGCTGTTGAGAGTGGTCTTCGATTCATCGTAGTAGACGGTCACCGATGGATTGATGTAGAGAAGATCGGGATCCACCACCTCGGGGGTGATGGTCACTAGGTTCTTCTCGCCGAGGATGGTGTTCTCAATCGCTCGCTTCTCGGCTGTCGAGAGCCTCGACCCAACCCTCGGCTTGATGGAGATGAAGACCTTGCCGTACTGCGGCGGATCGTTCTCCTCGCCGCCCCAAATGAAGAACGAATCAGCCCTCTGCGCATACTCACGCCCGAGGATCGCCTTGTAGTCATCCGTGGTGACAGCCCTGTCCTGCGCCTGATAGTTGCGGGGAGCGTAGAACCTGATCGACTCGGTGTCCTCCGAGTCCTCGCCGCCGAAGGAGATCTGCACATCCCCCGCATCGTCGGTCTGAATTTTGACCTCCGTCACACGGGAATCGTTGCAGGTGATGGACCGCTTGACCGTGGTCTCATCGAAGCCGATCCCATTCCCCTCGCTCCCGTTCGTGACGAGATAGCGCACGGTGACGATGTTGCCGTTCTCGACCGCCTTGCCGACGATCCCGTCCCCGAAGTAGATCTCCCACAGACCTTCACGGCTCTCCTGCACGAAGAATGCGTTAGAGGTCGAGTTTAGTTTGTTGATGTCGGTCGCCCGAGTCCATAGTTCCTGAGACCCCGTGCTGTCGGTCTGCGAACGCTGAACGAACAGGACTATGGTGTCAATGTCCACGCTCCTGTCGGGGATCGTGAACATGGCATTGGTCCCGCCCTGCGTGTTCGCAACGAACGAGATCTGCTTGAGATAGCCTTGGTGGATAACGATGTCCCTGACGATGTTGTCCCCGCCCCTGCGAACAGCCTTGTAGTTGTCGAGGTTGACGAAGTTGACGCTCTTGCCGTTCGTGTCCTTGCCTCGGAAGATCGTACCCCTATCGATGAACTGCTTCCCTTGGATGACCGTCTGCGTGAAGACCGTGTCCACACCGCCTGGAGTGAGGATCGCATCCACCACAAGACGAGCCGCCTTCTTGGATCGGGGGGTGTAGCCGAGGTGCTTGGCGAGAGAGACCACCGACTCCCTGATGGCGGCGGAGTCGATGAACGACTCGTTCGCAGCCATGTTGGCGTAGAACGCCTGATAGTGGGTGTTGTACGAGAGGAGGTCGAGGATGATGTTGAGGGACGCTCCCTCAAAGTCGTAGTCCTTGAACTGCTCCTGACCCCGAAGGAACTCCTTCAGGTTCGCCTTGATCTCGTCAAATCCGAGTGCGTTGATGGGTGTGTTGGAGGTGTTTCTCATCTCAGCCTCGTAACGGCGACGGTGGTCGAGAAGACCCGCTGCACATTCTTGATCGTGAAGCGAATCGTGATCCTGATCTCGTTCCTATCTATGACATCCGCCACATCAACAACGGCGGTGTTCACACGGGGCTCGTAGTTGCGGATGGTGTCCGAGATCCTCTTCTTCACCTCAATGACGGTGAGGGGATCGACCAACTCAAAGAGCATGTCCTGTATCCCCGAGTAGATCTCGGGATGGAAGGGCTTCTCGTTCCTCTTGAGGAGGATGAGGTTCTTGAGTGCCCTCTTGATCGCCTCCTCGTCCCGCCGCATCGCAACATCTCCCGACAGGGGATTGCGGTCAAAGTTGATGTCGAGGTCCGAGGATGTGTTCTCTACCTTAGCCATGGTCACCTCAATGCGAGTTCAAGTTCGATGTACTCCCTTGCCTGTGCGAAGATAATCTCAAAGGTGTCCTGCTTGGATGGTGTCTTCTCCGCATTGAACCACTCCAAAACGATGAACCCGATGCACAGGTCTTCTTTCATAATCGGAAGCACCGAGTATGCCATGATGCCGTTGGCGTTGTTGTAGGAGCGAAAGTACCCCTCCTTCATGTCCATCGACCAATGGAGACTCGGTAGGTCCGACCTCATGGTTTCGATCAGATCCCAAAACATGGTTACGAGAATGTTCTGTAGGTTGGCACCGTCATAAGGGATGCCCCTCTCGCAGGACTCATGGGTCACGCTGAACTTCTTCATGGGTGTCCCGTCTAGGAACTTGCCCCCGTTGTGAAAGTGACCGATCCTCGCCCTGTCCGCACCCGTCTTGATCCGAAGACTAGTAAGCATCTCATGGACGCTTGTATGCTTGCTTTGGAAGGAGGAGTTTTTCGGATTGATCGATGCCTCCTCGACCGCCTTCCTCTCCTGCACCTTGATCTTGACCTTGGTGTAGAAGATCCCTGCGGCGATGCCGCCGAAGACTCCAGAAACCGCAATCCCGAAATCGAACCAAAATGACAGGTTTGCCCACATTCCCGTTAGCCCCCGCAGAATACATTGTTGCTTCCCCTAGCGCATGCGGAGCCGCAATGCACGGGATCCCCGACCCTAGCCGCAGGACGGCTATTGACGAAGACGGAGGACGATCCCTCCGCCGTCTTGCTGCTATGGCAGGATGGACCGCAGCAATGCGTAGCCCAACCATCGCCCTTCCTGTGCCACCCGAGGCTGTTGACGAAGACATTCCCCGATCCCTCTATGTTGTTCCTCGGGGGGAAGCATGAGTGACCCGAGCAGATGTCGGTATGTCTGTGTGCGGCTGGCATACTTCTCCCTTATGGACAGTTGTCGGAGAAGTATCCCCTCTCCTTCATAGTGGTGAGGTACTCCTCGTTCGTCACAGGCTTACCATCGATGAAGAACTGATTCCTGATATTTAGGATCAACTCATCCCTGTCCGATGACCAGTTGTTCATCGTCTTGATCGTGAACACACCGTCGATGTATCTTGTAGTTGGTGCGGCGGAGTCGAACGCCCTCGCCGTGAAGACGATGTCCTTGTCGATCCCGAACCCGCCCTTGTGAAGAGATGCGGATCCCTTCTCCGCATAGTTGTTCTCGGTGAACTTCTTTGGTCCCTGATCCCCGTAGTCGAAGCCAAACACCGCCTTCGCCTCCTCGGCAAGTGGATCCTCGGGCAGACCCTCGGGAGGAACCCCGAACTCCTCGGGGAAGATGTCATCAAGGTCATCGATCCTGCCAAACAGGTTGCCCGTATCGATGTTCAATGTCATGCTTGGCGGGAATGTGCCGCTAACGATGGCGAACTTCAGCGATCCTCCCGTAGTCGGCAGCGATCCTCGCTGAGAGACATAGGTAGCCCTGAGCCTCGCCGAAACGGAACAGGACTCGACCTTGTCTCCGTCACGCAGGAACCGCTGCTGCTCGTAGACGGGTCGATTCGGAAATGTCTCGTTGTAATCCTTGTTGAGGATGGCGGGGGACAGCCATTCGATCTCGTCGTAGATTGACGATGTCGAGTTGTCCTGATCCTTGATGTTGAGGGCTCCGAACTCCCTCTCGGGGTAGTAGAACTCTATGGGGTTCTGTCCCGTCATTCCGAATGCCATCAGAACTCTCCCGAGTCGATGGTGTCATCAAGGCTCCTCACCGTGACATCGGGGGATTCGATGACGATGTTCGGGTCGGTTCCATAGGGAACGGGCTCGGGCGTGGGTGCGGGCGTGGGTGCGGGCGCAGCCGCAAGCGCAGCCCCGAGCGCAGGTGCGCCCGCAGCCGAGGCGGCGACCTGCAACGGATCGACCACGGGACGCTTGCCGCAGGTGATCGTGGGGACGCTCCCTTGGATCGCAGCACCAAGGTCGCCGATGGCATCCCCAATCCTGCCGACGATGTCGGTGATCCCCTCCGAGACAGCCTGTAGGGCGGGGAGGGTCACGCCGTTGATCGCAAGCATGATGTCGTTCAGGCTCGGGATGCCTTCTCCCGCACCGCCAAGATCGATGTCTATCTCAGGGAGTTTGCTCATAAATCCGCAGATGTCGATGTCGGGCACCTTGGCAAGGTCCCCACGCTGCGCCGTCAACTCGTTCAACGACTGCTTCGACTCCGTGAAGTCGGTAGCCACGGGAGGATTGACCATGCCCTTGATCGAAACATCCTCGCTCGTCACGGCAGACACCTTCGCCTCCGCACCGAGTTTCATGTAGTTCTCGGTGTTTCCCTCCGTTCCACTAGGAATGGTGACAGCACCCTGAGTCGCAGCGGACTGCGGGGTGTTGGATACGGGTATTCTGTTGGCGGGAGCATGAAAACACATGTCTTTTCCTCCGTCCTGCTAGTCCTGTCTCCTCGACTCGTATTGACCGATCCTCTGTACGAGTAGCCTCTCTTGGTCGGCGGAACTGCCGAAATCGGTCAACCGCTTCGGCCTCTCCACCAATAGAGCGACCTCATCGTCGCTGTAACCAAGAAGAAGTTCGATGGGTTTGGAACGCAGACCTGGATATTTGTTCCTGATCCTGTTCCTGTCCTCTTCAAACAGATCCTCCGCCTTCTCCTCTGCTTGTGGTCTTGTCGGTGCGGGTGGAAGTTCGGGCGGTGTCGGCGTAGGTTCCGTATTCGTGACCTTGGGATCGGGTGGGGTGAATGCGTTGATGAGCGAGTTGACGAAGCCCCGCAACTTGTCCATGAATGTGCTGACCTCGGATGCCTTCTCACCCTCGGGATTGAGATCGATGCGGGGTGCCATGATGACCATGTTCCCTTCACTCGACAGGGTGTATGTCCCCCCGACCTTGTGTAGGGCGTTCCCCTTCACCTCGGTGGTCATGTTGCCGTTGACGAGCATCTTGACATCGCCAAGGACCTCAATCTCAAGGTCCTTCCCCATCTTCACCTTGAGCGTCTTGTCGGCGTTGAACGATGCGTTGCCCTTTACCAAGACCATCTTGTCGTTGAGCGTGATGTCCCATGCGTTGCCCACGACCTTATGGACCTCGCTGCCCTTGGGATGGATCTCCGTGAACGAGCCCGAGCAATGGTAGAAGTGAAGCCTCTCCGCCCTCGGGGTATCGTCGTATTCGATGATGTGACCCGCCTGAGACTCGTACACATTGTTGAACGGATAGACGGCTGCATATGGGGTCTCGGGCTCGGACCAAAACCCATAGAGTGCCGTCGAGCATCGCTCAAGGCTCTCACGCTTCTTCCTGACGATGGTGTTGTCCACCTGTTCGTTTCGGGCGAGTCGATTCGTGTCCGCCTCATCCATCCTTGAGATCAGGGGATAGAGACCATCGGGGTCCGTGAAGCCCTTGCTCGGGTCTATGACTGGATTCTTCGGCAGTTGATACGGCTTCAGTCCGACATCGTCCTTCGCCTCCTCCAACTGAGACAAGACCTCTTCCTTCTTCGACTGAATGATCTGAGCGGTCAACCTTCGGCTCGTCTCGGCATCCACGAATGGAAAGCCCGTCTGCGGTATGTTCGGAACCGTTATTGACACCGTATTGATGCCACCGAGGGTGCCGAAGACCACAGGCTCCTGTGCGTTCAAACCGTCACGATAGAAGCCCACCACCCATGTACCCTGAAGGATGCCCGTTGGCGACCAACCTTTGCCTGACATGGATGCGCTGTTCGTCGGCATCACGACATGCGCCCACGGGAGATCCTTGGTCGGGATCTCCGACTTGTCATCGGTATGCCAACCCAGGATACGAACACGGACACGACCGACCTTCAGGGGGTCATAGATGTCCTCGACCACACCCTGCCACCAAATGAAGCCGTTCTTGCCGAGGAAGTCGGGACGGATGGGCTCATGGTTGTGCATTTCAGTTCTCCACCGCAAGTTCGGGCTTCTTGAAGTCGGTGATCGGCTCGGGAAGCGAGTCACGGGATAGGGTCATGGTCATGGTGTGTTCCCTATCTGTGACCGTGTGCTTGACCGTGGTGACGAGATACCGACCGAGCATGTAGTCATCCTCGTACTTGTCAGCCTTCTTGGTTGATTCGGGAGCAGGGATCTTCAGTTCGATGATCTGACCCACCTTCACATTCGTGTCCCCGTGGCACTCGACTATGAGATTCACGGAATGAATCTGATTGAGTAGGGACTGCCTCAAAAGGACAGTCTCCTCGGGGTCGCTGTTCGACACGATCCCGTTGACCGTGTATGTCGTGTTTGGGTAGTACTTGAGGCTCGACTCCACAGCCTTGGAGTAATCGGTCTTCTCGGCGGGTAGGAGCGGGTACTGCTCGACATGGAGACCCTGCCTATAGAAGGACTCGTCGTAGTTGAAGTGGACCGTCTTCCAAGACTTGGTCACCATGTCGTGAGCAAGTATGGCTGACGAGAGCATGCCGAGGCTCTGCTGCTTGACCCTGTCCGAGATGTCCTCCACAGTCATAGCCATGATGTTCCGCAGTTCGGACTCCATCATCCTGTCGCCCGACACGCTTCGGAACCCCTGCACATAGTCCGTGTAGGTGAACTTGACGGGCTGACGCTTGAGCCTTGAGATCGGGACGAAGTGGTGACCGTCCGAGTTCTCGTAGAAGACATAGTCGCAGAGCGAGGTGTCGTACTTGGACCGAGCCCTGTGCGCCAACCAGTTGATCGTGTACAGCGGCGACCAATACGGTATGACATAGGATCGGTTGTCATATGTCTCCTCGACGGTCTTCAGGGGGATCCTGTCATCGTCGTTCGCCTCCTTGACCGCACCCATGGCAGCACCGAACGCAGCCGCAGGGACGGCAAGGAGGGGTCCACCCACGCCCCCGATCATGCCACCTGCAATCGCACCCTGAACCGCAGCCGACAGTATGCCGCTGTTCTCCTCGTCCGTCCGTGCGAGGTACTCAAGGAAGATGTTCTCCACCATCTTGGAAACGGGCATCTGCGAGAACGACTTCGACACCTTCTTCTGCATGCTCTTGATCGCATGGTCGGACATGAATTCAATCCTGACCATCTGCGTGAAGGGCTGCGCCGTCTGAACCTTGACCGAGATCTTGTAGGTTCGGAAGACCAACTTTACGAGAGGTGATCCCTTGTAGGGAGTCTTGTACTTGACCGTCAGCGTCTCGGCTCCGATGATCGGGAAGTGCTTGATCAGGTTCATACTGTCGATGAGCGTCACGCTCCCCGACATGCAGTTTGAGAAGATGTCCTCGTAGATAACGAAGTTCTGAAAGATGCCCCTGAGGCTCAGGTTGAAGCCCGTGTAGGAGCGGAGGGTGATCTCATCGATCACCACATCGCCAGGTCGCATCATCGTTTCGTCATCGATCTCGGGCATGGTGTCCTCAGAACAGGCTTCGGAAGTCCCTCAGAACAAGGTCGATGTACTCGGGGCGCATCACCCTGATGTTGCGCTTACCGTCGTTCACCCTCTCCTCATGGACTATGTTGGTCACGACCGTGGCGTTTCCGAGGTCATCCCCCACATCGTCCTCGCCCATCGGCAGGACCTCGGACCTCCCGAGTGCGTACTTGTCGATGAGCGGCACGGGATTGTCCTTGGCGGAGAACCAAGGCGAGATCTCCTCCTGCGCCGAGTTTTCAAATCGGTGCAAGGCATACCTGTTGTCATCCGTGATCCTTACGAGCGGCACGGTGATCGTCTTGCCTCGGGAGTTGACCGTTGTGATGTCCCTCGTCAGGGCTGTCCTGTCGGAGATGACGGCGGTGTGCCTAGCCGCCTCACCGACGAGCCTGAATGAACCGCTCACCGAGTTGACCACCACCTTGTAGAGATTGGGATCCCAAGAGACCACCTTTGCCGTGGCAACCACGGAGCCCGATGTGTCCTTCTGCTGGATCAAGTCCCCCTCGGCGAAGTGAGGCACCCTCCTGTCGAGGGGGCGTTCCTTGTCAAGATCCCATAGACCCACGGGATCGATGAAGAGTGCCTTGCCCGAGTAGGAAGCCTCCATGTGCTTCTCCATCTCGTTGATGCTCATCGGCCATGAGAAGAACGGGTCATGGACCTCGTTGAACAGGAGGATCAGCCAATGGTAGTCGGCTCGACCATAGACCCTGTATGCGATGGTCTCGGGTCTCTCTTCGTCCTCCACCGTGTACTCAAGGGCTGCGGAGGCAGCGTCACGGAGGGAGTCGAGGATCTTGCCACGGACGAGGATGTCCTTGACGATGGTCCTACCGCCCTCATCGTTCGGGTAAGCCACGCTAGGAAGGAAGTCGAAGTATCCCATGGTTCACCTCATGCGGTCGGAATGCCGATGACATCGATGCCAAACCTCTCACGGGTCAGGATCTCAAGTTCGCTGAAGGTCAGATCCAACTTCATCTTCGTGGGCGAGGCACCGATCTCATCCGACTCAAAGGTCGAGAAGACCGTCTCCTCTCCATAAGTGACCTTGATGTCCTTGAGGGCGCACTTGAAGATGTACGGCATGTATGTGTTGTTCTTCCCGTCCCCCTGTAGGAAGTAGATCTGAAACTCGGCGGGATAGTCGAGGAACCTTCCATTGCCCTCGGAACGCTTCGGGTGGGAGAAGAACTTGAGGATGTTCACGATCTCATGGCAGTTGAGCATCTCCTTACGGCTCTTCGGTAGGAATGTGTACCCGAAAGAGAACTCACGCCGCTTGACCTCCTTGAAGATGTGGAGGTTCATGGGATTGATGACCTGCCTCTGCTGCGCCGATGTGAACTTCCCGAGGGTTCCCGCTTCGATACCGACCTTACTCGCAAGATCGTCAAGCACCTTGAGGTTCGACATGGCGATCTTCTTGCCGATGTCCCGAGCCACCTCCGCATTGCCCTCAGCGAGAGCCTTCGGCAACTTGAGGATGTCCATCCCGCTCATGTTGGCATCTTCGTACTCAAACCCATATCCGAAACTCATGTTCGTGGGCATGTAGAGGTAGATCCTGTGCATGACGGGAGCGGTAGCCCCCGCAAGCCCCGTCTGCTCCTCCGTGTACGAGTCCCGTCCCAATCCCTGCCCCTGAAGGTTGCCCCCAACTAAGGCATCGGCAATGGTACTAACGAAGAGCCCCGCAGCACTAGCCGCACCTTGGAGGCCCGCACCGACGATGTCGCCGATGTCTGCTCCTCCCTCGCCCGACTCTGCCGTTTCCTGTGCGGCACCGATTGCTCGGGCTGAACTCTCACCTAGTCGCTTGAAGACCTCACGCTTGGTGGCGAGGTATGCGGGATTGTTGTCCCAAATCTCAATGCACATGGCGTTTTGATGGTCGGGGCTGCTCAGGATCTCAAGCGGATACTTGTAATGCTTCCTGTCCCGCATATCGCTACCACGGTCGTAGAGCCGACGCTCAAAGGCAGACCTCGACTTGCCGAGAAGCATGCCCTCAATCGCACGGATATCCTCGTATGTCCTGACGCTGCTGTATTCTCTTGCCATGGTGACCGTATTTAGCGGAAGCGGCTAAATAAGGAAACGGAGGACTCCGTCATAGCCACGGGTAAGTCATACAAGGGAAAGTTCAGACCGAAGCAGACGCAGAAGTACAGGGGCGACCCCAACATGTGCTTCTACCGTTCGCTGTGGGAGCGGAGGTTTATGACCTTCTGCGACGAGAACGACTCGGTGGTCGAGTGGTCATCCGAGGAAGTCATCGTCCCGTACATCTCCCCCCTCGACGGACGGAGGCACAGGTACTTCGTTGACTTTTGGGTTCGCATGAAGAAGCCCGATGGCACCGTCGAGGAGTCGCTCATAGAGGTCAAGCCGAAGAAGCAGACGGTGAAGCCCGAACAGCCCACCACGAAGAAGGTCACCAAGAGCAAGGTGACCGAGATCAGGAATTGGATGATCAACTCGGCGAAGTGGTCGGCTGCTAGGGACTACTGCGAGAACAGGGGTTGGAGTTTCCGCATCCTGACTGAAGAAAACATCTTCGGAAAGGTCAAGGGATGAGCAAGAAAGAAGCATCAAAAGTCTTGACCGCATTCGGTCGCTCGGGGATCAGACTGAGCGATCCGAAGGCGACCCAATGGCTTGCAAAGAATCTTTCCAAGATCAAGACGGGGATGCGGCAATCCTCGTTCATCGATTCCTCCAAGACGATCACAAAGAAGCGAGAACTGAGTCCTGGCAGGATGGTGTTCTACGCTTACGACCCGAAGACGCAGGATGAACTTCCTTTTTGGGACGCATTCCCCGTGGTCATCATCCTCCACCCCAAGCCGAACGGATTCCTCGGGCTGAACCTCCACTACCTCCCGCCGACCGTCCGTGCGGGGTTTCTAAACAACCTCATCAAGTTGGTGGATGACCCCAACTGGGCGGTCTACAACAACTACAAGGCACTCATCAAAGTGACCTACCCGATCCTGAAGGCGACCAAGAAGTTGAAGCCGTACCGTCCCTGCATCAAGCGGTACCTCTATCCCCACATCGTCAGCAACATCGCCTTCATCTCCTCCGCAGAGTGGAAGACCGTCCCGTTCTTCCCCATGGATGATTTCCAAGGAGCCTCTCGGGAGGATGTCTGGAAGTTGGCGAAATAGATACTGCCATGGGACTAGACTTCCGATCAGACCTACTTTCCGCACGGGCACGGTTCCAACAGGGATCGCAAGACAGCCCCGCACCGTCCTTCATGGACTACGCCTACGGGCGGCTGCGGGAGACGGGGTTCATGTCCGCCAACCGATGGTTGGTGATGATGTTCCCCAACGAGCGGGTCCGTAAGGCTATTGGCATGGAGTTCGTACCCGATGTCGCTCGACTCGCCACCACCTGCAAGTCGATGACGATCAACGACAAGAGTTGGTACACCACCGAAGAGAACTACATCACGGCAGGTGCGAACCGAGTCTTCCCGTACAAGAAGAACACCAACAACGGCTCGGGCATGCTGTTTCAGTTCAACTGCGGCTCCGACCTGTTTGAGAAGGAGTTCTTCGACGGGTGGTACTCCTACCTACAGAACCCCGTCACCAAGCAATGGAAGTTCTACGATGACTACGCTGGAGACAGCGAGGTCTACATCATGCTCCTCCCGAGGCATGTCAGGAACTTCGACATGGCTATGGAGGCGATGTATCAGGGAAAGATCACGGGTGTGCGCCTCACGGAGGTGTACCCATACAGGGTGAACATCAACGGAGGATCCCTGAACTACGGGTCATCCACCGAACCGATGACAATCGATGTCGGCATCATGTATCACGATATGGTTTCCCTGCAAGGGATCAACCTGACCTACACCAACACGCTTCCCACGATCACCGACACAGGCTTCCCCGTGATCGACAACAGTTCCAACGAGAAGATCCTGCGGCAGAGCCAATACAACCTCAACAAGGCTGTGAGCGGCTTCATCGTCGGAGGCATGCGTGAACGGGCGAACTTCGACCAAGTCCAAAGGAAGCAGCGTTCGATACTTGAGGCGTACTCCAAGCAGTTGGCTGAGTACAAGAATGAAGACTTCCCGAGGAGTGTCGATGGTAGGGTCGTGTACCAAACCCCACGCCAAGGCGGACTCGACCTCGGGCTGACCCTCCTCTCGCAGACCCAAGGGTTCTTCGGGGCGGGTTTCTTCGGATGAACATCTACAATATAGGAGATTGACAATGTCCCTCAGCGGAATCCTCGCATCAGTACCCAAGCATCAGACCACCCTCCCCCTCAGCGGGAAGAAGGTGGAATACCGTCCGTTCATCGTCAAGGAGGAGAAGATCCTCCTCATGGCGGCGGAGACCAAGAACGAGAAGAGCATCTACAGCGCAATCAGGGAGGTCGTGCTTTCCTGCACGGGAGGCAAGGTCGATGTGACCAAGATCCCCCTGCTCGACATGGAGTACCTGTTCCTGCAACTCCGCAGCCAATCGGTCGGGGAAACCACGAAGCCGATGGTCAAGTGCGAGAAGTGCGGCGGCGGCACCGAGTGCGAGGTCAACATCAAGGAACTCGTACCGCAATTTTCCCCAAACCACAAGAAGGTCATCCCCCTCGTCTCAGACATCAGCATCGTGATGCGATACCCGACCCTTGAGGACATCGACTCCATCGAAAACGGCTCGGATGTGGACAGGACATTCTCCCTGCTGACCAAGTGCATCGACAAGATCAACCAAGGGGAGACCGTGTACGACTGCTCCGAGATGGAGGAGTCGGAAATTCGTGAGTTCATCGAACAGATGACGCAGGATCAGTTCAGGAAACTGTTCGACTTCCTCGACACCATGCCGAAGATTGAGAAGTCCGTGCAGTTCATCTGCACCCATTGCAAGACCCCGAACGAGCATCTGCTCAAGGGGATCGCAAGTTTTTTCTCATAGCCTCCTCCCACGACAGCCTTCTGAACATGCTATCGGTCAACTTCGCCATGATGCAGCACTTCAACTACACGCTGACCGATCTTGAGGGCATGATGCCGTGGGAACGGAGGGTCTACATCGACCTCCTCATGCAGCACCTAAAGGATGAGAAGGAAAAGATGGAGTCGCTGAAGCATCAGCAACACCACTAGCAAGGAACGATCATGGCGGGAGAATCAACCAACAATCCGATGGGCTCGGGTGGAAATCCAGGCAGACCCCCTCTGAACGATCAGGGGATGGGTCAGCCCAATCCCGCCCCGCCGCCTCCTGCTAGTGCCCTTCCCGATCCGAGTGACATCACTCAGGCTTTCGATCAGTTCGTTGACAAGAACAACGAGTTGATGAAGACCGTCGAGCAACTCAACAAGTCTCTTGACCAAGCCATGGAGAAGGAAAAGGAAATCCGCACCAAGATGGCGGAGGCGTGGATCCGTGAGCAGAGGTTGCTCGTCAAGCGGGATAATGAACGGAAGAAGATAGAGGACGATTACAAGAAGTACCGAAAGGAAGACGGCACTTGGTATCAGAACACCAAGAGGATCAAAGAGGAGTACGACAAGAAACTCGCTGAAGCCTTGGAGCCTGTCAATTCGGAACTAGAGACTGCACAGAAAGAGATACTCCAACACGCCTCCACCCTTGAAGAGAGTAAAAGGATCCTTGAATCCGAGGCAAAGCAGCGGGAACAAACCATCGCCGAAATGAAGGAGATGTCCGAGAAGGTCAGCGAGTACAACCTTGGCGTTGGAATAGATCTTGAAACCGCCCTCGACAAATCGATGTTCGCCTTGGAGCATATCGGTGTCACCGTCTCCGAGATGGAAAAGAGGATCAGCGAGGAGACCTCAAAACTCACCGAACAAGGCATCTCTAAGATGAATGAGGAAGCCAACGCTGTGGCGGAGGCACTCAAGAATGCAAACCTCGCAAAGGCTCTGGAAGATGAGAAAGAAGCCTTTGAAGAGAAGATGAAACAGGATCGGAGGGAAGCCGAGGAAACAGAGGAAAACCGCAAGAAGGCTGCGGAATATGCCGCAGAGGACCTCGCAAAGAAGGGTGACGAGGCTGAGGGAGACATCTTGGCTGACAAGTTCCTCTCGCAAGGGGGCGTTGTTGGTCTATCTGCGATCAAGGATCAGATCGATGCCATCACCGAAGCGGAGATGAAGCGGTATTCGATTGAGAATCCCGATGCCACGCCCGAGGCTATCCGAGCCCACAAGGAGAAGTTCCTTGAGGGTCAGAAGACCGTGATGTATGTCGAGATGATGGCGAAAAACGAGAAAGAACTCAACGAGATCCGCAAGAAGCAGATTGAAACGATTATGAAGGAGAAGGGTGTGTCCCTCTCCGCAGCGACCTCAATTGCGAAGGCGAAGGGCGACACTCAGGAGATCAAGGACGCACAGAAGCGGCACAAGGAGACCATCGCAACCCTGATGCGCCTTGAGAAGGCGGAACTCGTCGCCATCAGCAACATGAAGCAGGAGAGCGTCAAGGCTGCGGAGCGTGAAGCCGAGGCTGCGAGCGACACCCCTGCGTGGGCGCAGAAGATGATCGATGCCTATGTCGAGCAGAGCGAGGCTCTGCGGGACATGTTCGGCGATCTCTTCAAGAAGGAGGACGGATGGTTCAAGACGATCATCCTCATCCTCGCCGTGGTCATCGGCGGCACGGTCGGATACATCTACACCTACATCCAAAAGGTCTTCGGTGTCCTGACCGCCATCACGAAGGGGATTCCAGGCATCGGTAGGCTCTTCTCAGGTATCGGCTCGGGCGTGGGCGGGTTCATGGGAAAGATCGGCTCGACATTCCTCTCCCTTGAGAAGGGTCTGTTGGGTATATCCAAGGCGATCCCGTTCGTGGGCAAGTTTCTTGGGTTCTTCCCTCGGATCCTACAGGCGATGAGGGTTGGATTCGGTCTCGCATCGAAGTTGTTCTTCCCACTACAGATCCTCATCTCGACCATCGATGGAATCATCGGTGCGTTCAAGGGCTTCAAGCAGATGGGACTCAAGGGTGCCATCATGGGTGCGGTGTCTCAGATCATCAGCGGTCTCACCTTCGGCATCCTCGACTTCCAAAAGATCTTCGACTTCCTCAATAGCACCCTCGGTCCCGTGTTTGAGACCTTGGCGAACTTTGCCAAGACCTCGTACAACATGATGGTCAAGCCGTTCATCGATGCCTTCAAGAACATTGTGGACATCTTCAACGGCAGCGGAAGCATGTTCTCAAAGGTTCTCAAGGCGGTCTACGAGGTGTTCTTCGCCACCGTCAAGTTCCTTGTCGGTCAGTTGATACAGAAGTTCGTGATGCTCCCCGTCCTCATCATCAAGGCGTTGTTCTATGTCTCCAAGTTCTTCTACTACGACCTCCCGAAGACCCTGTCGGAGTATCTGGTAGCAGGAGCGACATGGCTATGGGAATGGATCACAAGCGGTGTGTGGCTTGAAGACCTCCTCAGTTTCGGCGAGTGGCTCAATGACAAGTTGACCGATCTCTTTACGAGCATGCTCAACGCCGTTGCAGACACCCTCGGCGAGTTGCCGCTCATCGGCGGTGCAATCAAGGCTGCACTAGGCGGAGGAACACCCGAGGCTCCTCCCGAGGTGAAGAAGGCAAACGACATCTTTGAGGACAAGCAGCGAGGCTCGGTAGCCATACTGCCGCAGAGCCTTCCCTCGGCGGCTCCCATGACAACAGGAAACTTCGCAGCGGTGCCCATCGGTAGCGGTGGTGGCGGTGTGCAGTTCGCAGCCATGTCCATGCCTCAGGCTTTCCCTGCGGGGACGATCAACACGGCGGCGGCACAGACCTCCATGGCGCAGTATCAGGCAACAAGGCAGGACGCATCCATGATCAGCGCACCCACGACGAATGTCATCGGGGGCGGAGGTGGTGGCGGGGGATCCTCGGTCCTCATGTCGAGGACAAGCAGGAACAACGACCCCTCGTTCCGTGCCCTCCTGTTCCAAGAAGCACCCGCACTCTAAAAACGACCGACTCGGCTGTGTCGCCCGTTCCCATCCGTGGGTAAGGACAGCCGAGTCGGTCAGGCGACCACACGGTCGCTTGCTTGTAGGGAGACGGTCAGAGTTGGGGAGTTGCTCGGAGGAGTTTCCTTTCGGAAGGGATCCCGCTCCGACCGTCAGGCGACCACACGGTCGCTTTAGTCTTCGTCTTCCGTCAACTTTTTGAAGTACGAGAAGGTGGCGGATTCATCGTCATCGTCATCGGACTTCGCCGCCTTGGCGGGAGACTTCGACGGAGCCGAGGGCTTGCCGCCCAAGTCCGCAGCCTTCATCTTGCTGCGGAAGTCATCGGGATCCGCCGACTCGGCTCGGGTTGCGGCACCCTCCGAGACCCCGCCCTTGAGGACGGTGGTCAGTCGGCTCGACAGTTCTTCGTAGGACTTGAACTGATCGGGAGCGACGAAAGGAAGCAGCGGGTACTGCGTCTTCCACAGAGCCTCAAGACGCTTCTCGTCGCCGTCGAGGAGTGCGGACTGCGGTTGGAAAGAGGACTTCTCGTAGGAAACATAGCCGCTCTCACGGTGGGACTTCAACTTGAAGTTCGCCCCCTTCCACAAGTCGAATGGATTGAACTTCGGCTCGTCGGGGGCGGTGGGGTTCATCGCCTCCTGAACCTTGTCGAAGATCTTCTTCCCGAACTTGTAGAGAAACACCTTGCCGTCGTTGGACGGATTGGCGGGGTCGCTGATGACGAGGATGTTGCAGATGTAGGACATCTTGCGCTTCCTGTCACGGGCGATCTGCTTGTTGGCTTCGATGCCGCTGCCCCACAGTTCGTTGTTCGCCTCGCAGATCGGGCACTTCCTGCCGCTGAGGGTGGTCGGGCAGTTTTCGATCAGCCAACCGCCCTTGCCTTGGAATCCATGGCTGAAGATGCGAACCCACGGGATATCCTCGCCCTCAACAGGTGGGAGGAAGCGGATGAGTGCGTAGCCGTTGTCGCTCTTGTCTCTCGTCAGCGACCAAATGCGGTCATCGTCGTAGGACTGCTTGCTGCTGAGTTTCTGAATCTCGACCGAGAGACGGTCGATGGAGCCTTGGCTGTTCTTCTTGAGGTTTGCGAATCCTGACATGTCGTATCTCCTGTATTGCGTGTGTGAAGTGTGCGGAATGTACCGTGCCCGTATGCCTAGTCAAGGGGTAGCCGTGGTTTGCGCCCGCCCTTGATCATATTCCTGTCCTCAAACTCTGCCTTGAGCCGCTCCCGAAGTGGCTTGGTGACCAACTTGCTCACCGACTCGGGTTCGATCTCATATTTCTCGCATATCTCAAGGATCGCATCTATGAGGGATGCGTCCTTGCGCTTTCGGCAGATCTCCTCGACCTCCTTGGAGAAGGTCTCTTCGACTTTTAGTATCGACCCCATCAGCCGATCCCTTCATCGGAATCTTTGTCGGTAGCCTCAATCGGCATCGTGTCGATGGTCTCGACCCAACGGAGCATGCCCCTCTCAAACTCCTCGGTGGTCAGCAGGACGGCGACCTGCTCCCCCCTGTCGGTCATAAACCGTATGCAATGGAGTTTCTGCGGTGCCTCGTCCTCGGTCTCCTCGGGTTCCGACCGACCAAAGAGCCTACTGAGCCATTGCATGTTGAGCGTCCTCCCATGCCTTGTCCACGACCCCTTGGAGTTGGTCGAACTCGTTGTTGTTCCAATATTCCGTGATCGTGGCTCCGAGACCGCTTCGGTGGTTCGGTCGCTTCTCGATGAACTCCTGAACCGATCCATCGTCGCATGCGATGAGGACAACGAGTTGGTCGATCTTCTGGCTCGTCCGCTCCTGCCACATATAGGAGTACGCTGCCGCTTGGTGGAAGTAGTTCGTAATCCACTCCCTGCGCTTGGTCTTGCCCGAGGTTTTGAAATCGATGATCGACGGAACACCGTCGTAATCGCCAATGCAGTCGGTCCTTCCCGCAAGAAGGAGATCGTCAGACCACAGCGGGGCTTCGATTGCGTAGATCGACCCGATCCTGCCCAAGTACGGGAGGAGGGGGTCGAAGTGAAGACGCTGCTCGTCGGTGGTCGGCAGTTCCTTGTTGACGAGATAGTTCTCGACAACCGTGTGCAGCCTGTTCCCCCGTTCGATGGCGGCTTGCGAGGTGGCTGCGTTTTCGGGGTTCTCCCGCCACTTCTTCCACTTCTCGGCATCCTTGTGGTTGACCACCGTGGTGACGGACGGATACCACCGACCGTTGGTTGGGGATCGGTAGTACCTGCCCCCGCCGCCGATCTCAATGGATACGAGTCTCTTTGTTTCGTTTTGCATCAGTAGTCTTTCATTCGACTGCGGGGGTGGGCGGACTTGATCTTGCTGATCACTTCCTTGAAACCGCTGTCGGGGCGGCGGACACCTAGACGGACAGGATCAATTAGTACGGGTGCTGATGAGATGAACTGCGACACCTTGCCCTCGCCGCACTTTGGGCAGGGCTTCTTACAAGGCTTTCCCCGATCCTTGATCAGGTGAAACTCCTCAAAGGTGTGTTCGCACTTCTCGCAGCGGTAGTCGTAGTTCGGCATTGTGTAGACCTTGCTGTTGGGACTTCAAAGTTGCCCGTAGAACCTAATAGCCCACCACTTCCTCTTCACCCAATCGATGATCGATTCCTTGGTGGGAACGGGATCAGAGGCTTCTTCCTGTCCGCACACGGGCGTGGGCTCGGGCGCAGGTGCGCACACGGGCGTGGGCTCGGGCGCAGGTGCGCACACGGGCGTGGGCTCGGGCGCAGGGGACACCACAGGCTCAGGAGCCTTCGTGGACTTGGTCGTCTTCTTCACCTTGGATCGTGCCTTCTTGCTCATCATCCTCTCCCATTTCCCGACTGCCATCGACCGTGTCCGATCTGCTCGACATTCGATTCCTTCACCCAATAAGTCTCGGGACCCCAAGTGGAACTGTAGACCGTGACGAGGTACTGCTTGCCGTAGTTCGGATGGGTCTCCACCCTGCGGACAACTGCGGTCTTGCCCTCTTCCCTAAGCCAAACCTTCTGACGCTGCGTGTTGGTGTCCTTATCGCTGTCCATCACGATGCCTGTCTCCGAGCCCTGTATGTATGCCTACATAAAGGACGGAGAACCACATCATGCCCATGACAATGACTATTCCCGAAGTGCTGAAGCGCATCATGCAGGAGGCGAGGAGCAAGGAGGACATCGTCAGGATGCTCCGAGAGAACTCCAGCCACAGCCTCAGGCAGATCCTCTACTACGCCTTCCTCGACAAGAGCAAGTGGTACAGGAAAGATCTCCCCCAATACACCCCCGACACGGCACCCGATGGGTTGACGATGACCAACCTCTTCCAAGAATCGAAGCGGCTGTACATCTTCAAGGAGATCTACAAGTTGTCCCCCGAGCGGAAGGATCAACTCTTGATTCAGATCTTGGAATCCGTCCATCCGTCCGAAGCATCGGTCATCAAGGAAATCTTCGACGGAACCTTCGGTCGTGCCTACAGCCTCGACAAGAAGATCGTCCTTGAGGCGTTCCCTGATCTCGGCACTACTGTCCTGTCCTCGTGACGGACATTCCGTAGTCTGCGAGAAACCATGAATCTACGACATCGGATACGGGACTGCCGCAGTCCCTTCCTCCACCCAGTTCAGGCCGTAGATCGATTCCCGTCTTCTTCCCGAACGCCTCAACCATTGCGCACTTATCTGCATTTCCCTTGCCCGTGGCAAATTTCTTCAGGGATGTCGGGGCGATGACCGTGAAACGCAGACCGTTGTGCCACAACTTGTGCTTTAGCAGTCCGCAGTTCTCGCCGAGGTGAAACACCCGACCCTTGGCACCCATGGCGTAATCCTCAATCACGACGAGATCCGCACCCATGCACAGAGACAGAGCCCAGGACGAGATGGCGTTGAATCGTGCTTCCTGCGAGGAGTACTCGGGGTACGGATCTCCACGCCAAACCAAGTCACCAATCCTTCCCGTTCCCTCGTTTTTCTTGGTCGGACTGAGGAAGTAGGACACAGGAACGAAAAACTCCCCATCGACCCTGATGGTGAGGGCGGGGCAGGTCATGCTGTAGTCGATGCCGACGATCTTCACCCCGTATCTATTGACGGAAACCCAAAGAAAAGGTAATCTACCCGAATGAACATGGAGACCATCAAGCAGATGGTGGAGAACGATCTCAAGATCGACGGGACCGAACTCGGCGACGAGTCGATCCGAATCCCCATGCTGCACGGCAAGTTCCTCAACATCTTCCACGACGAGAGTCTCGTCCTCCGCAAGTTGGACTCCGACTACCGCATCCTGCGGAAGCAGAAGTGGGAATGGTTCAGCGGCAAGATGGACGAGGATCAACTCAAGGCACTCGGGTGGGAGCCCTTTGCCACCCGCATCCTGCGTCAGGACATGGACCTCTACATGGATGCCGATCCCGACCTCATCAGGCTCGGCTCCAAGATCGACCTACAGAGGGCGAAGGTCGAGTACCTCGACTCGGTCATCAAGGGGATCAACAACCGAAATTGGGTCATCCGCAACGCCATTGAGTGGCGAAAGTTTATGAGCGGGGTCTCATAAGTACCTAAGTCTCCTATGCCGTCGATTGAAGTCCGCAGCATGAACTCGGCGCACCTTCGTGTAATCACGGAGAACTCTGTCGCCTATGAGTTACAGGACTTCTTTACCCTAGAGGTTCCAGGTGCCAAGTTCACCCCCGCTTATCGGCGCAGGGTGTGGGACGGCAAGATCAGGCTGTTCAACGCCTACTCAGGACTTCTACCTGCGGGTCTGTTGAACTACCTCGCAACATTCTGCCGTGACCGTGGATACGAGATGCAGGTGGACTCGGCTGTGGCGCAGCCCGAGATCAAGTACGACTGCGACAAGGTCAAGGGGCTGATCGAAGCCCTGAAGCCTACCGCAGGAGGGCAACCCCTGTCGCCACACGACCATCAGGTCGAGGCTGTCTGCCATGCGCTCAACCAATCCCGATGCGTACTCCTGTCGCCCACCGCCTCGGGAAAGAGCCTCATCATCTACAGCCTGTGTAGGTATTACCAACAGGCTATCGCCCCCTCCAAGAAGATCCTCATCGTGGTGCCGACCATCTCGCTCGTCGCACAGATGTTCTCGGACTTCAAGGACTACTCCGAGACGGTCAAGTGGAATGCGGATGCGAACTGCCACCGCATCGTCGGCGGCGAGGAGAAACTGACCTCCAAGCAGATCGTGATCTCGACATGGCAGAGCATATACAAGTTGCCCCGTGAGTGGTTTGATAACTTTGAGGTCGTGATCGGCGACGAGGCTCACCTGTTCAAGGCGCAGAGCCTCAACAGCATTATGACCAAGTTGACGGAGTGTCCCTATCGGATCGCCCTCACGGGAACCCTAGACGGCTCCAAGACCCACAAGTTGGCTATTGAGGGTTTGTTCGGTCCCGTACACAGGGTCGTGACCACCAAGGAACTCATGGATCGCAACCTCCTCACTAGCCTGAGGATCGAATGCCTCATGCTTCGGTACCCCGCCGAGGTTCGTGAGTCGGTCTGTGGTCTCGACTACCAACATGAGATCGAATGGCTCGTCGGGTGTGAGAAGCGGAACGACTTCATCTCCTATCTCGCCGCAGCCACCCGAGGGAACACCCTTGTCCTCTTTCAATTCGTGGAGAAGCACGGAAAGCCCCTGTACGAGAGCATCAAGCGTTGCGCCGAGGGGCGGAATGTCTACTTCGTGGCAGGAGAGACCGAACTTGAGGAGCGTGAAGGGATCAGAGCCATCGTGGAGAAGGAAGAGAACGCCATCATCGTCGCCTCCTACGGGACATTCTCGACGGGCATCAACATCCGCAGTCTGAGGAATGTGATCTTTGCCTCTCCGAGCAAGTCGAGGATCCGTGTCCTACAGAGCATTGGTCGGCAGTTGAGGAAGAGTCAAGGCAAGCACATCGCCAAGTTGTACGACATCGCCGACGATCTTCATAAGGGCGAAACCTTGAACTACACCCTCAGGCACTTCCTCAAGCGTCTCAAGATCTACGAGTCCGAGCAGTTCATGTACAAGTTGGTCAAGATGCCCTTGGACATGAGGATCAAGAGACCCGAGGGAACCCTATGACTCAGATCTACCCAATCAGGATGGTGAGGCTGATGACAGGGGAGACCTTGATCGCAGGTGTAGGCAACGGAGGCAAGAACTCCTACATCCTTGAGAAGCCCATGCAGATGGCTCTCGTCACCGTGCAGTCGCAGGACAAGGACTCGGCTCCCGTGCAAGAGGTCAATGTCATGCTCAAGAACTGGATCGACTTCGCCGCCGAGGACTACATCATCGTGAAGAAGGACATTGTCATGTGCATCGTCAGACCCATCCAAGGAATCGTGTCCGACTACACACAGGCGAGGATCAACTCCGACATCATTGAGAACATGGGTTCCGTCGATGCTGTGAACGATGACATGGACGAAGGACCCGATGATGACATGATCGATCCCAATGAGGAAGGTCGTGAGGGTCGTGAGGGGAAGAGGGGATATGACGAGTTCCCAGGGTGGGGTGGTGACCCAAGGATGTGAATTTTCCCTTACAAAATTTTTGGAATCGGCTAAATACAATTGAGTCCAAGTTGATACCAGTAAGTTCCCTCTTGAAAGAAAGAGGAATAACCTAGTGAGATTGGGTAATGGGTAATGAGTCTTGAGATCTGAGTGTTGAGTCTTGGGTGTTGAGTCTAGGGTAAAAGAGTTACCACTAGGAATGAGTACCAAGAAACACTTACGAAGATGGTAAACCTGTTACCTAGTACTAGGAACCTAGTAAAACTAGTAGGGGAAAAGGCAGCAAACGAGGACACGGTTTCGTATCCTTCTTTTTCCCGTTTGTCACCTTATAGATTGCTCGTCCTGAGTCGATAACTACTTCACCTGCTAGGTGGAGTTATTGCGGATGAGCGACAAGCCACGGAAGGCTCAGAACCACTACATCAACAACGAGCGTTTCCTCAAGGAACTCTCCGCCTACCGAAAGGTCGCCATCAAGGCGAAGAAGAGCGGACAGAAGCCTCCTGGAGTCAACGACTACATTGGTCAATGCTTCCTCGACATCGCCAACAACTTGGCGAAGAAGCCCAACTTCGCCAACTACACCTACAGGGAGGAGATGATCTGCGACTCGGTCGAGAACTGCGTCATGTATGCGGCGAACTTCGATCCGAAGAAGTCGAGGAACCCCTTCGCATTCTTCACGCAGATCATCTACTACGCCTTCCTCAGGCGCATACAGCGTGAGAAGAAGCAGATGTATGTGAAGATGCGGGTGTTTGAGCAGAACGACCCCACGGGGAAGTTCCGTAACTGGATGGAGGACAAGGCGAAGGACTACACCGAGGGGACAAACCCATTCTCGGATTTCCTCGTACCCGAGGCTAATGTCGAGGCTCTCAAGCCGAAGAAGAGCCGCAGGGGCAGGAGGGGCGAGAACAAGCCCCCCTTGGACGATGTCATGGAGGGCAAGTGATCGCCGTCATCAACGACACCCACTTCGGGGCTCGGAACGACAGTCCCATCTTCCTCGACCACTTCCTCGGTTTCTTTGAGGAGGTGTTCTTTCCATACATCGAACGGCATGGGATCAATCAGATCCTACACCTCGGTGACTTCCTCGACAGGCGCAAGTTCGTCAACTTCCACACTCTCGGCGAGGTGCGGAAGAGGTTCCTCGACAGGCTGCGGGACATGGGTGTCCAAATGGACATCACCCTCGGCAACCACGATGTGTTCTTCAAGAACACCAACCGCCTCAACTCGGTGGTCGAACTCTTCAGCCTCTACCCGAACATCGTGATCCATGAGAGCCCCACGATGGTCTACCTCGACACCCTCCCCGTGGGGATCATCCCGTGGATCACCAAGGACAACGCCGAGGAGTGCCTGAAGTTCATACAGAACGCACCCGTGGGCATCCTCATGGGACACTTTGAGATCAACGGCTACGAGGTTCTCCGTGGGGTCGAGTACCACGAAGGCATGGATCCGAGGGCACTCTCCCGCTTCCAAGCGGTCTACAGCGGACACTTCCATTGCCGTCACAGCAAGGGCAACATCCACTACCTAGGGACGCAGTATCAGATGACCTTCGGGGATCTCGGAGAGCGCAAGGGCTTCCATGTATTCGACCCCGACACGCAGGTCATGGAGTTCGTGGAGAACCCGAGGTCGATGTTCCATCAGATCGACTACGACGATTCCAAGAACGACTACACGATCACGAACTGCAAGCCCTACGCCAACACCTTTGTTCGCATGATGGTCCACTCCAAGACGAGACCGATCATGTTCGACAACCTCCTCGACAGGCTCAACGAGTCCCCTGTCCACTCGGTCACCGTGGTGGACCAGACCGACAAGACGCAGGAGGAGGTCGAGAAGTCGGCGGTGGACATGAGCAAGGACACCCTCACCCTTATCTGCGACGAGATCGACGGGATGCAGGGGGTGGGTGACCCCGTCCGCCTCAAGACATTGGTGAGGGAGATCTACGCCGAGTCGATGCAGGGCTAAATACCCCCCATGCAGACCTTCGGCGAGTTCATCCGTGAATGGTCAACGGCTGTCGCCCGTGGGGGCGGGGGTCATGTGACCACGACCCTAGACCTCCGCACGGGGAAGCCCGAACGAGCCAAGAAGCCCTCCTACAGGGATGCGAGGAACCTCTCGCCCTCTAGGAAGCAGATAGCCAAGGAACGAGAGAAGACACCCTATTGGAGCGCAGGTGGAATCACCTGACCGAACTACGACATGAATCCCGTGAACATCCGACTCTTCCGTCTCACCTCGGGTGAGGAGATCCTCGCAGAGTGCAACATCGGCGACATCTCCTCGGACGAGAGGAACATCAGGTGCTACGAACTGAAGAACCCGATCATCATGCTCCCGATGGGGCAGGGCGAGATCGGTCTCGCACCTTGGATCCCGTACTGCGAGACGGGCAAGTTGATGATCCCCGAGACCTCGGTCCTCTTCAGGGCGGTGCCGAGGAAGAACCTCCGAGACCAATACACCTCCGCCGTGACGGGCATCGTCATCCCCGAGGCATCGGTCCCGCAGAACCTACGCCTGATCACCGAGTGATCACGCCATCCTGCTGAAGTTCCCACGCTTCACGAACTGCACCGTCCTGTCGAACTTGTCCTGAAGGATCTCCTTCGGCTTGTGGCTGATGACGAATGTGTTCGTTTCCTTGTCGAGTCCCCCGACGATGTCGAGGAAGGCATCGGTGCCTTGATCGTCAAGGCTTCCGTCGAGGATCTCGTCAAGGATCAGTATGTTCGTGGTGATGCTGTTCTTCATCGCCGCAATCCTTCTCCATGCGAAGAGGAGGGCGAGGTCGATCTTGCGCTTCTCTCCCTCGCTGAACGATGCGTAGGTGAACTCGTCCCTGTGCCTAGACCTGATGGTCTCGTTGAACTCCTCGTCAAGTTGGAACGCAACGAAGAAGTTCATCTTCGTCAGGTACTTGTTGATCGTGTCGTTGATGACGGGGATGTAGTTCTTGATGATGCGGCTCTTGATGCCGCTGTCCTTGAGCAGGGTGGCGGCTAGAGAGAGGTAGTGCTGCTCCTCGACCAAGTCACGCTTGGTGTCGAGTGACTCCTCCTCCGCCGTCACGGCATCGGCGAGGTCCTTCTCCGCCGTGCTTGCGACCGTTGGTTTCCTGCCGATCCCTGCGATCCGCTTCTCGGCGGCATCGACCTCGTTCGCCTTCCGCATGATCGCCGTGTTCAGTTCACGCACACGGGACACGACCTTTGAGATCTCGGTGAGTCGGCTGTCCGTCAAGGCGATGTGTCCATCGACCTCGCCGAGTGCTTTGTTGATCTCGTCCGTCCTCGACCGAGCCTTCGACAGGGCTGAGTCCCTGAAGCCTTGGTCGATTCTCTGTGTGCAGGTAGGGCAGGTGTCGTTCGTCTCGTAGAAAGCAATCTCCTTCCCGAGTGCGGAGACCCTCTTCGACATCTGCGACCGTATCTCCCCGAACTTGACCTTGGTGTTCCTCGCCGAGTCCTCGTCCTTGATGGAGTCCATGAGGTCGGACATCTCCTTGGAATGCTCGGCGGACTGCTCCCTGATGATGCGGATCTCCTCCCTCGCCTTGGCGATCTCCTCCGCCTCCCACGCATCGTCATGCTCCTGACGCTTCCTGTCCTCCTCGACCATCCGCTTGAGGAGGGACACACGCTCACGGGCGACCGACACCGCCGCCTCGGCATGTTGCAACTCCTCCTTGTTCACGCTGATCCTCTCCTTCAGTTGCGCATTCATCGTGGAGAACACGCCGATGTCGAGGATGGACTCGACCACGGATCTGCGCTCGGCTGCGGGTAGGCGCATGAACGGGATGTAGTTTGCGGACCCGAGGATCACGACCTGACAGAACGACTTGTAGTTCATGTCGAGGATTGTCTCCTCAAGCATGCGCTGATAGTCCCTCGCCTTGGAGTCTTGGTCGATCAACTTGCCGTTCGACCACACCTCAAAGACCTTGGGCGACTGCCCACGGACCACCTTGTAGTCGGTGCTTCCGTCCGTGAAGTGAACCTCCACGACGCAGTCCTTCTCGTTGATCGAAGAGACGAGTTGCGGGAGGTTTACGGAGCGGTAGGGTTTGTTGAAAAGAACGAAGCAGAGAGCATCCAACATTGTGGACTTCCCTGCTCCGTTCTCGCCGAGTACCAAGGTGGTCTCGGTTTTGTCCAACTGCATTTCGCTGTAGATGTTCCCCGTGGAGAGGAAGTTCTTCCAGCGAATCTTCTTGAACTTGATCACGGGGCATCCATTACGAAAAGTTTGTGGTCACTTGTTCCAAGGCAACTTGGTCTTGATCCAAGACCAGGTGGTCTTGATCCAAGACCAGAGCGGTGCGCCGAGGAACGCACCCGCCACGAAGGCGACGATGGCCCAACCGATTGCTTCCATGTGAGTACTCCTTTCTTCTCTCTATTTAGGCGTTCGACCTTCCCAACTGTTGCTTGAGGATCGCCGAGAAGCGCATGACTTCATCGACCGACTTGCCCTCGCATTCATTGGAATAGATGATTTCCGAGAGGACACGCTCCTTCTCGGTCTCCCGTATCGCCCTCTCGTATGCCTTCTTGCTGACCCTGTGTTCGTTCTCGTCGTGCAGGAAGGTGATGTCCTTGAGGCTCATCAGGTCATCCAACGACGATGGGGAGACTTCCTTACTCCTCAAGTCCTCGTAGTCGAGTATCTGCTTGGTGAAAGCCTGTGCGATGTCCCCGAGGGAACGGAGCATCTCGGTCGGGTTGTCCCCGTAGAGATCCACGGAGTTCTCCGTGACCCCGATGGGCTGTCCCTTATCGTCGTAGTAGACCTCATGCACACCATAGAAGGTGTGGAGCCTGTCGCCGACCTTCATGGTCTTGCGCACTACCCTGTGGTTCCACATAGATGCCCCCATGCGGTATCTATCCCCTGACCATTTTCGTCAGAAGCGGGCGATCTCTTGGTTCGCCTCACGCAGGATCACGACCTTGCCGTCGAAGAGGGCTCGGGTGGCTACGAGTTGATCTCCCGACAGGGTGTTCAGGTTCCTAGCGACCGAGACAATGTTCGCCCTCGCCGCCTTGGTCTTCTTGCAGGAGCAGGTGTTGGGATTGGTGAAGTTCTTCATCAGGGCGGTGAACAGCCCCGTTGTCCCGTGCGTCGATTGCTCGGCACCTCCACGGGACATGATGTGGTTGAACATCTCTTCGATGCTGTTGAACATGATCTCGTTCTCAGCCGACATCCTGATCTCCTGCCTCCATGAGGTGTCTGTCCAACGCACGGAATCCCGTGTATGCGAGTTGCGATCCGAAGAAGATGAGGGGCATCCACTCGTAGTCCTTCACCACAGCCGAGGCGATGATCGCCAGCCATGCACCGAGGCAGTACCTACAGGTGAGTAGGCTGACGAGGAAGCCGCCGTGGTTCACCTGCATGTACAGCGAGTAGGACATCTGCCAGTTTCTACTCTGCTGCTCCTTCTCGTAGTCCACCACATGGGTGATGAAGTTCAGCGTGGGCAGACGCTTGAGGTACGAGAACACGGCGTTCGTATCGAAGCCGATGTAGAGGATCATGGCGATCCATAGAATGCAGACGGCGACATCCACGATGACATCCATAGTGAAGAAAGACTCCCCGCTATTTAGCCTGTCGCCGTGAGGTCAACGATCTCGCACTTGTCTCCCGAGCATGCAAAAGTCTGATTGCCGACCGTATTGTCTTCCTTCTCGTACTTGGAGAGGAGGAGCCAATCGACATCCTTTGGCATCCTGTTGAGGAGTCCGTGGTACTCATCGACCGTGCAGTCCTGATAGGGTGCCTGTCGGTAGGAGTGGTCGGAGAACGGCAGGAACGAGATCCCGCTGATCTCATCAAAGTGCTTGTACACGAATGCGCCGACCTCCATCCACTCATGCTCCTTGACGGTCACGGTGATCGAAGGCTTGTGTTCGCACCAGTACCGCTGATAGGTCAGCCACAGGTCGAGATGCTCAAGTGCCGTCATGTCCTTGCGGTACACGGCATCATCGGGTGACTTCATCGGGAACGAGAAGACCGTGGTATGCTCGGGCTTCATCACATCGGCTTCGTGGGGGAAGCCGAGGTCCTTCATCATCACGCACAGGGGATCTTTGTTGTCGGCACGGACGGTGCGGATGTAGTAGGGAGCGTGGCGTGGGTGGATCCCCGAGGCGGCATCGGTCAACTGCGACACGGTTCCCGAGGGCTTGACGCAGGTGATCGCAGCCGAAGGATTGATCCCGATGGTCCGTGACCACTCAAGGTTTGTCTCGTTGGCGATCTTTTTCAGTTCCTCCTGACGCTGCATCAGGGTGTCCCTGTCGTAGTCGTAGAGCATCGGATTGTCGAGGATGCCCGTGAGGCTCACGCCGAGGAGACGCTCCTCCTCGCAGTTTTTGCGCCACTCCGAGGAGATATATTGGAAGTTGACGAGCGTGGACTGCATGGTCCCGAGGATCGTGGCGAGGCGGGTTTTCCTGCGAAGGTCCTCCATCGTGTCGGATTCCCGCACGATGATCTCGCTGAGGTTGCAGAACTCACGGTCACGGAGGATGATCTCCGAGCATGGATTCGTGCCGAACTCATGGTTCGGGCTTCGACGGTCTCCCAACTTGGCGACCGTCTTCTGTGCTGCGGCACGGTTGAAGATGCCACGCTCACCGCTCTTGGACTTGTAGAGGGAGACCCATTCCTCCATGAAGATGCCGATGTCGGGCTTCTCCTTGTAGGCAACGCTGTTGTTGGCGAGGGCTCTCTGCGGGTTCGCTTCCCACCATGCACCGCTCTTCGCATCCCTCATGCGCTCGTCCGTGAGGTTGGAGAGCGAGATGAGTGCCGAACGGCGCACACCACCGACCACCACAATCTCTGCCGTCTTGCAGACGATGTCGTGGCACTCGACCGAGGTCAACTTGCGACCCGCAGCCTTGCGGAAGGTCTCGACCGTGAACTGAAACAGGTCGTTCAGGGGACGGGGACCGCTTGCCCGACCGCCGAAGGTTTTGAGCCTCGCACCCACAGGACGAATCTTGGAGAGGTCCCACTTGGGGACTTGACCGACGAGGAGAAGGCTGATCAACTCACGGAACGCCTTAGCCCACCCCTGCTTGCTGTCGGCGACCACGATGGTCGTGTCGGTGTCCGAGAACTCCTCTGCGATGGTGGGCAACTTCTCTACGAACTGACGCTCGACGGAGAAGCCGACACCCGTGCCGCACATGAGGACATAAAGGATCTCATCGAACGCACGGACACGGTTGATGTGTGCATAGGAGCAGTTGTACCCTGCGATGTTGTCACGCCTGAGTGCCTCGCCCGCCGTCATCAGGCAGCGCATCGAAGGCATGACCTCAAGGTTGATGACAGCCTGTCGGAGTTCCTCACGGATCTCCTGTGGCAACGAGTACTTGTGATACTCCATGAGGTTTTCGTCGAAGAAGTCGAAGTAGCGGTCAACTGTCTCGACCCAAGTCTCCCTCCGACCCTTCTCGGGCAACCACCTGCTGTAGCGGCTGAGGTGGATGAACTGCTGATAGAGTGTGGGAAGACCGACGAGGTCGCTCATGGTAAATGCTCTCCTGAGATGCGGTGTATGTAGGGATATCGACCTCGACCGACTGTTCGGTAAGGCACGGACTCGCAAAATCAAATCGTTCGATCAGGTGCAGCAGGTGCAGAACGGGTCGAGCAGCGAGAGATAGGACTGATCTGGATTCTGTGGGTGCGGGACGCAGTCGTATGCGGGATCCATGTAGTAAGGTTCGGCGTCTGTCGCACAGATGGAGCAGGACACATCGAAATATGGATCGGAGCCACCGACTCCGCAGCCGATGTCCGCCAAAACCACCTTTTGGAGGGAGCCCGCTTGGTTGTTGCATCCCATGAATCCGATCAGTTGAGCGGCATGAGTCGATCCCCAAGTCATGTCGTGCGTCACCTCGTCAAGCACCGTCTTGAATCCCTTCCATCCACCTGTGGCGGTGCATCCCGTGTCCAAGAGGATGTTTGCGCTTCCTGCGATGTAGAGGTGCTTCCACTTATTCGCCGCATTCGCTGCGATGTACGAGGCACGGTCCCACAGGAACACCTGAGGAGCGGTGAATACCCTGTAGCCGAGGAGAGAACTGTACTCATTGAGGTAGTACGCATCGATGAAGGATTGGAGTCCATCTTCAAACGACTCAAGTTGCAACTGAACATTCGATACGCCTCCGACCGTTCCCGAGGGATCGGTCGAGAGCAGGGTTGACAACCTGCTTCTGAGGGTCGTGAATGTGCTTGCGATTGTCCCACCCGCACCAAGTATTGCCGACTCTGTGGTGTAAAAACCATCCGCAGCGACATACTCACGCCATGCCGAGTCGTATGCAGCCCAAACCATGGAATAGAGAGAGCATGTCGGGAGACCTACCGTTTCGTTGCGTCCCTTCCACTCTGCGTATGGGTTGAAGCATGAGAACGAGAAGTAACCCTGACCGACCGTGGTGGACGGCAGGTAGTGACCCGTTGCATCGTTGTCCACGACTGCATAGCAACCGCTGCCGAAACATGCGTTTGGATAGCAGGTCGGATCGTCGCCCTGATCAGGACCCGCACCTGTTGCGATCCTCGCTCCCCACAAGGGGCTTCCGAGGACATCGTCCGATGCAGGAAACTGTCGGGAGAGAGAACCCTCCATCTGACTCAGTCCGCTTGCGCCTGGATTGTCGATGATAGTGGGCACCAAGCAGTTGAATGTGGATGCTTCAGGTGAGAGGAAACCCGTGTAGCGGTATTTGTTTCTGCCCGAGAGAATCATCGTCCTATCGGGAACTGAATATGTGATGATCCTATTGCAAATCCTCGTATATCCGAACGCAGTCAGTCCTGCCGCCTGTTCGGGGGTGTTGTAATACCTTCTCGGGAACTCGTCAGAAATGTTGTTTGGATCACATCCGATCTTGGATGCGTAGTTTTCGGCATTTACCCTTGTACATGGGAAGGGCGAGTCGGATATATCCCCGAGGGTGATCCTCATAGTCATGGGTCCGCCTGGGAAAGTTCGGTCGGGATCGTAGGGGTCATCGACGGGCGTGTATACACCCGAGCATGCACAGCGAACCTTCATTGACTCGGGTTCACAAAACGATATCCATTCCCCCAATCCCCCATTCCCACTTGGGTCCCAAGACCAAGTGCAGACTATGACCGTGATCGTCCTCTCGCAGCATCCGTTCGGTGCAATACTCGGTTGATTTCCGTAACAGATGATGTTTCCATCATTGTCGTATACGGGATTTGGTGGATAGAGATCAGGACATACTGTCAGCATGCAAGCAAGATCGCAGCAGCAATAGTCGAGACATCCGAGCGTCTCTTCGATGGGACGAGGAATCAGTTTGTGCCAAGCAAAGCCCATGGTGCAGAGTGCCTTTCGTCAGTCGATGCTGAAGTTCGCAGCGGTCATTCCGTTGGCGACTTGGAAGCCCATCGTGAGTCCGCCGCTAGAGGTCTTGACACGCATGATGCTGAGGATGTCTATGCCGCCCGTGACACCGAGGAGAATCGGCTTCCTGCTGCCCCTCTCGGTGAGTACGCTTGCGGCGAACTCACCCGTGGTTCCGTTCGTGGTTTGGATGATGACGGCGATGGTCTCGGTGACCGTGCTGTCGGGGTGCCATCCGCTGCCCGTAGTGACCCTGAAGTTAGACTGCGGTGTCACCTTGTAGCGTTGGATGCTGCCGCCCGTGGCGTTGATCGTCAGGGTCGAGATCGATCCCATGTCCCGATACGGGGAACGCTCTGCGGGGGTGGTGAAGATGCCGTCATGCACCTCCATCGTGTAGCCGAGGCGAAGGTTGTCTCCCGTGATCGCCATTCGTGCGCTTGAACTCGCCGCACCGAAGGTAAGGGCGGTTCCATCAAACCTGAGGTTGTTGTTGCCCGATGCGCCGTAGGGGACAGCAGCGTCCACGAAGAGGACTTGTTGCGTCGTTCCGCCAACGGGGCCCGTGGTTCCCTTGATGTAGCCGAGAGTGATGTCTCCCGTCTGACCCGCAATCTGAGGTTCGGATGCACCCCTGTTGATGAACACGCCACGGAGGATTCCGTCAGAACCAACGGAGAAGCCCGTGACACCCGCACCCGTGAGACCCGCAACACCTTGAGATCCTACGGCTCCACGGTTTCCTGTGCGGAAATGAACCAAGGAGACCAACGATCCATCGGGTGGAAGATCGACAAGTGCGGTGTCGAGCGTTCCACCGAAACTCTTCGTTGCGATTCCGCTGCTGACTGTGTTGGTAAGTGTAGTGCCCTGCGTGAAAACCGACTCACCCGTCAGCGAGAAGGTACACCTGATGAAGATCGTTCCATCGGAAGAGTTGTCGGTGGAATCATCGAACCGACCGATGGCGGTGCCGTTCGTGGCACCACCTTGATCGATGTCGTTGATGAACAGCGTGTTGCTGCCTACCGTGTTAGAGGCAAAACCGATTACTCCGTTTGGGGGAAGATTACTTGTCGTGAATGTCGCCGTACTTGGATGGCGGAAGGTGTAGAGGAACCCGATGAATCCACCCGTTGCACCCGTTGCACCCGTTGCACCCGTTACGCCATCGGTTCCATTGGTTCCATTGGTTCCATTCGATCCAGCAGGACCCGTGGCACCCTGTCCTCCAATGATGGTGCCGCTAGCGATGTTCCAAACGCCGTTGTCCGCCTCATAGTTCCATACGAGGTTTCCGAAGGTGTATGCCTCGCCGTCAGAGGGATTCGGTGGGGGGCTGAAGACTGATGACATCTATGGTTCCTTGCTTGCTATTTAGGGGAAGGTGCCGCCGTCGATGGTGGCTTTCGACACGATCAGGGCTCTCCATCCCTCGGTGCTGTCGTATTGGTAGATCCTCTTCGTGGTCCTGTCATAGACCATTCCGAAGTTGGTGATGGTGTTGCTCACATCAAGGAAGAGCGTCCATGCGCTTCCGTTCCACTCAAGGATGTCGTTGTTCGCCGATCCCGAGATGCTGATGGGGGAACCTGCGACGATGATGTACTTGTCCCCGACCGAAGGATTCACGGGACTTGATGTGATGTAGCCCGTTCCGAGTATCCCCTTGACGGAGATGTCGGTATCCGTCACATGGGATAGGTGGTAGAAGTTCGACGGCGAGCCTTGCTCGACACGAACCGATCTTGCGATCTGCACCATGTTGGACGGTATCTCTACGGGCATGGATCACTCAGGAGGAGAGGAACTCAAAGGTGAAGACATCTGTGGTGAAGGTGTTGTCCGTTCGCATGACCTTGTACGGCTCGGTCCATCCACGGCTGTTGGTGTAGTTGATCGTGCTGATACCTCCCGCACCCGAGGCGAGCCCGTAGCCTTGGAGAGACATGCCTCCGACCACGGCGGCACCATTCAACTTGATCGGCGCAATGTTGGGATTATCGAAGAACGAGGCATCGTCATGGAGCCTCGACGGGTATGCGATGTAGAGGTAGTAGCCCTCGGGGGTTCCGTAGGTGCTTTGCGTGACCGATGCGCCCCAACCGAGAATGGTCTCTGCGACGGGCTTGGTCGAGACATGGTCACGGTTCCACCATGCGGCGGTCATGCCGATGCCCGTTGCGCCTCCCGTGATCACCGCATCCGTGGTGAGACCGTAGAGGAAGTGGTTGCGGAAGTTGATGGTGATCTCATCGGTGTCGTTGCGAACCGTGGTGTCCGTATCCGCACCCGTGGCACTCAGC
>Ga0172373_10000212_pt1 | contig 91310 bp, 89 predicted proteins | sample Lak10m_2_FD_114546 | JGI IMG/M metagenome (GOLD analysis project Ga0172373, IMG submission 114546) | Freshwater microbial communities from Kabuno Bay, South-Kivu, Congo - kab_092012_10m | ecosystem: Environmental > Aquatic > Freshwater > Lake | place: Democratic Republic of the Congo...
CGAGCTCGACCAGGGGCCGATCATCGAGCAGGACGTGATCCGCATCGACCATTCCGATTCTCCGGAAGACATGGTGCGCTACGGCAAGGACATCGAGAAGACGGTGCTGGCGCGCGGCCTGCGCTACCACCTCGAAGACCGCGTGCTGGTCCACGGCAACAAGACGGTGGTATTCCGCTAGGCACCGGCCACCGGCCATCGCCATGACGACGCGCAGACTGTGCCTCAGCATCACCTTTCTCGCCACCGCGCTGGGCCTCGCGGTCCTGCTTGTCGGTTACCTCCTGCGCCAGCAGGACGATGCCTTTGAGGCCGCCGACTGGGTCTCCCACTCCTTGGACGTGCGTGCCCGCCTGCAGCAGCTGCTGGCCACGATCGACGACGGCCCGACGCAGGCGCCGCGGGCACTGGGCATGATCGCCGGCTTGCGCGAACGCATGGTCCAGCACGGGCGGGCGCCAGAGATCCTGGACAGCATCGCCATCGACCTGGGCTTCGGCAACGAGGCGGCACGGGATACCGTAGACGCCTTGATCAAGGACGAGACCCGCCTGCTCGATGAACGCCGTCGGGCGCTGGAGCACGAATCGCAGCTGGCGCGCATGGCCCTGGTGGCTGGCGGCATGGTCGTGCTGCTGCTGCTCGCCACCGCCTTTGCCATCGTGATTCGCGACAACCGCCAGCGCCGCGCCGCCGAGGACGAACTCAAACGCAGCAACGAGGCGCTGGAAACGCGCGTTGCCGAACGGACCCTCGAACTGCGCCAGGCGGAGTCGCGCCAGCGCGAGCTTTCGCGCCGGCTGTTGCAGGTGCAGGAAGAGGAGCGCCGCAGCCTGGCGCGTGAACTGCATGACGAGGTCGGGCAGCAGCTGGGCGCGATCAAGCTCAATCTCAAGGCCCTGGCGGCGGCCGGTGACCCGTCGAATGCCCCGCGGGTGCGCGATGGCCTCGACATTGTCGATGCCACGATTGCGCGGATCCGCGATCGCGCCCTTGACCTGCGACCCGCCCTGCTCGACGACCTCGGGCTGATCGCTGCGCTGGAGTGGCTGTGCACGCAGCAGGCGCGGCGCAGCGGCATACTGATCTCGCTGGATGCCGCGCCCCTGCCGCTGCTGCCGACCGAGCTGGCTACGGCGATCTATCGCATCGTCCAGGAGGGCATCACCAATGCATTGAAGCACGCCGCCGCTCGCGCGATCACCATTTCCATCGAGGCGGGAGATGGCCGCTTCGATCTGGCCATAGTCGACGATGGTTGCGGCTTTGACAGCGGCACCCCCGCACCCGGCGTCGGCCTGCCGGGGATGCGCGAACGCACCGAAGCCCTCGGCGGACGCTTCAGCGTGCTCAGCACCGCCGCACAAGGCACGCGTATCGAGGCACACTTCCCGACCGGAGACCATGACAAGCCCCAAGACCAGCCTGCTGCTCGCGGATGACCACGCCCTGATGCGGGCGGGCCTGCGCGCGCTCCTCAGCGGCATTTCCGGATGCACCGTGGTTGCCGAAGCCGCTGACGGCATCGAGGCCGCGCGCCTGATCCGCCAGCTGCAGCCCGCGGTGGCACTGGTTGACCTGACCATGCCAGGGCTGTCGGGGCTCGACGTGATCGCCCGTGCCGCGCGCGAAGCGCCGGCTACACGCTGCATCGCCCTGTCGATGCACGCCACGGAGAGCTATGTGCTGGAAGCCTTTCGCGCCGGTGCCGCCGGCTATGTGGTCAAGGACAGCGCCCCCGAGGAGCTGGCCCAGGCAATTCGCGTGGTCGCCGGCGGCGGGCGCCATGTTTCGCCATCGATTGCCGAAGGCATAGGCGAAGACCTGCTCCTGCGCGTGCAGGCCGGTTCGGCGCCGGCGCCCCCGCCACTCGACCAGATCACCGCCCGCCAGCGCCAGATCCTGCAGCTGGTGGCAGAGGGAAACTCCACCCGCAGCATTGCCGATCGCCTCTCGATCAGCATCAAGACCGTGGAAACCCACCGCGCGCAGATCATGGAGCGCCTGGGCATACGTGACGTTGCCGGATTGACGCGCTTCGCCCTGCGCAACGGGCTGATCGCCTCCGACTGAGCGCTTGCGCGGCCGCGTTGCCACATATCGGGGATTCCCCTATGGCCGGGTTGACCGGCCTGCGCGAGACTCACCTCAAGCAGTCTTCCCGTCTCCTGGGTACGGACGGGTGCCGAAGGTGGCCTTCGGCCTGGCTGCTTGGGCACGGCGACTTCGGCACAAAGTCGCCCCGGATGCCGGCAAGCTGCACTCCTCCTCAGCCGGCATCCGGTGTGCCCGTTTTTTTCCGCATCAGCCAGACGCCGAAAACGACCATCGGCAGGCTCAGCCATTGCCCCATGCTCACCGTGTAGGAAAGGCCGAAAATGCCGTGATCGGGTTCGCGGAAGTATTCGGCAAGGAAGCGCAGGCTGCCATAGCCGACAAGGAACATGCCGGAGACCGCGCCTGCCGCCCGGCGGCGGGCAGAAAACCACCACAGCAGGACAAACAACAGCAGGCCTTCGCCTACGGCCTGATACAGCGGCGAGGGATGGCGCGGCACGCTGTCGACCCGCGGGAAAATCATCGCCCAGGGCAGTGACGGGTCGGCTGCCCGCCCCCACAACTCGCCATTGATGAAGTTGCCGATGCGCCCGGCCATCAGGCCCAGCGGCACCAGCGGCGCAATGAAGTCGGTGACCTGGAAGAAGCCCTTGCCCGTCTTTCGCCCCCAAAGCGCCATCGCCGCCAGCACACCGAGGAATCCGCCATGGAAGGACATGCCGCCCTTCCACACCGCGAGGATCTCCAGCGGGTGCGCAAGGTAATAGCCGGGCTCGTAGAAGACCACCTGCCCCAGGCGTCCGCCGAGGATGACGCCGAGGACACCGTAGAAGAGCAGGTCATCAACGTCCTGGGCATTCATGCCGTGCCAGGGCTGCGCCGTGGCGCGTCGCTTGCCCAGCCAGACGAAGGCAAGGAAGCCGGCAAGGTACATCAGGCCATACCAGCGCACGGCCAGGGGCCCCAGCTGGATGGCGACGGGATCGAACTGCGGATGGATCAGCATGCCGCCGATTCTAGCCGGCACGAAAAGTCGGCGCTGGCGGGACGGCGATACAATGCCCGGCCCGCACCCGCCGCGCCCCCACGGAGATTCCCATGCCTGCCTACCGCTCCCGCACCTCGACCCATGGCCGCAACATGGCCGGCGCCCGCGCCCTGTGGCGCGCCACCGGCATGAAGGACAACGACTTCGGCAAACCGATCGTCGCCGTGGTCAATTCCTTCACCCAGTTCGTGCCCGGCCACGTGCATCTCAAGGATCTTGGCCAGCTGGTCGCCCGCGAGATCGAGGCGGCCGGCGGCGTGGCCAAGGAGTTCAACACCATCGCGGTCGACGACGGCATTGCCATGGGCCACGGCGGCATGCTGTATTCGCTGCCCTCGCGCGAACTCATCGCCGACTCTGTCGAGTACATGGTGAATGCCCACTGCGCCGACGCCATGGTCTGCATCTCGAATTGCGACAAGATCACCCCGGGGATGCTGATGGCGTCGCTGCGCCTGAACATCCCGACCGTCTTCGTCTCCGGCGGGCCAATGGAAGCCGGCAAGGTCAAGTGGCACGGCGAGTACCGCATGGTCGACCTGATCGACGCCATGATCGAGGCCGCCGACGCGAAGAACTCCGACGCCGACGTAAACGCCATGGAGCGTTCCGCCTGCCCGACCTGCGGCTCCTGCTCGGGAATGTTCACCGCCAACTCGATGAACTGCCTGACCGAGGCACTCGGCCTGGCCCTGCCGGGCAACGGTTCCATCGTTGCCACGCACGCCGACCGCGAAAAACTCTTCCGCAAGGCCGGACAGCTGGCTGTGGAATTGTGCGAACGCTGGTACGACAGGGACGACGCCTCGGTATTGCCGCGCTCGATCGCCAGCTTTCAGGCCTTCGAGAACGCCGTCGCGCTCGATGTCGCCATGGGCGGCTCGACCAACACAGTATTGCACCTGCTGGCCGCGGCACAGGAGGGTGGCGTGAACTTCACCATGGCCGATATCGACCGCATGTCACGCCGCGTACCCTGCCTGGCCAAGGTAGCGCCGGCGACACAGAAGTACCACATGGAGGACGTCCATCGCGCCGGCGGCATCATGGCCATCCTTGGCGAACTCGACCGCGCCGGGCTGATCAACCGCGAGTGTCCGACCGTGCTTTACCCGACCATGGGCGAGGCGCTGGCGTGTTGCGACGTCAGGCGCAACAACGGCCGCGCGGTGCATGACTTCTATCGCGCCGCGCCGGGCGGAGTGCCGACCCAGGTGGCTTTCTCGCAGAACCGCCGCTATCCGACGCTGGACCTCGACCGCAAGGGTGGCTGCATCCGCGACCGGGAACACGCCTATTCGCAGGACGGCGGGCTGGCCGTGCTGTTCGGCAACATCGCCGAGAAGGGCTGCATCGTCAAGACCGCCGGCGTGGACGACTCGATCCTGAAATTCACCGGCCGCGCCCGCGTCTGCGAATCGCAGGAAGAGGCCGTGGAAAAAATCCTGGCCGACCAGATCCAGCCGGGCGACATCGTCGTCGTGCGTTACGAGGGCCCAAAGGGCGGGCCGGGCATGCAGGAAATGCTTTACCCGACCTCCTACCTCAAGTCGAAAGGCATGGGCAAGGTCTGCGCCCTGCTCACCGACGGCCGCTTTTCCGGCGGCACCTCGGGCCTTTCGATTGGGCATGCCTCGCCGGAAGCGGCGGCCGGCGGCGCCATCGGCCTGGTCGAGGAAGGCGACACCATCGAGATCGACATCCCGAATCGCCGCATCGAGCTGATGGTTGGAAAGTCGGCGCTGGCAGCACGGCGCGCGGCCATGGACGGCCGCGGCGAAAAAGCCTGGAAGCCGGCCAATCGCCAGCGCGAAGTATCCACGGCGCTCAAGACCTATGCCGCGATGACCACCTCGGCCGATACCGGGGCCGTCCGGGACGTCTCACGGCTGACCGGAGCCTGAACTGCGGAAACTACGGGGTCGGGCCGGTTTCTTGACCTGCGTCAAAACTCCATGGGTATATAAGCAGATAATGATTTGCAAATCAATCAATCTGCCAATACCCATGGGGATGCATCATGGACACCCGAATCATCAAGGCCGCTCTGGCACTCTCGTGTGCCGCCTGGCTGGCCGCCACCGGCGGAGCCGCACAGGCTGACGAAGCCAGACCGGAGGCGAAACAGGTCAAACTGACCACCACCGCCGACCACGGCAAGTTCAAACAGCTGCAAAAGGCCTTTGCCTCCGGCCCGGAAGTCACCAAAGCCTGCCTCGAATGCCACACCGAGGCCGCCGGCCAGATTCACCGCACCAAGCACTGGAAGTGGGAATACCTGAATCCCGCCACCAACCAGAAGCTGGGCAAGAAGAACGTCCTCAACAACTACTGCATCTCGATCGCCGCCAACCAGGCCGCCTGCACCAACTGCCACGTCGGTTACGGCTGGAAGGACAATAATTTCGACTTCACCAAGGAAGAGAACGTCGATTGCCTCGTCTGCCACGACACCACGGGTAACTACCGCAAGGTGCCCGGCAGTGGCGGCCAGGCCTTCGGCAAGGACACCGAGTTCCCGCCCGGCTCCGGCAAGATCGTCAAGGGCATCGACCTGGCGAAGATCTCGCAGAAGGTCGGCAAGACCAGCCGCGACACCTGCGGCGGCTGTCACTTCAACGGCGGCGGCGGCGATGGCGTCAAGCACGGCGACCTCGACAGCTCCATGGCGACGCCGGAGAAGGAACTTGACGTGCACATGGACGCCACCGGCCTCGACTTCACCTGCGCCACCTGCCACAAGACCTCCAGCCATGACGTCGCCGGCAGCCGCTACGCGCCCACCGCCAAGGACGACAAGGGCGTGCAGACGCGCGGCAAGCCCGGCAGCGGCAACCCGGCCACCTGTGTCGCCTGCCACGGCAACGGCCCGCACAAGAAGGAAGCGCGCCTGAACAACCACGCGACCAAGATCGCCTGCCAGACCTGTCACATTCCGACCTTCGCACGCGGTGGCATACCGACCAAGATGGAATGGGACTGGTCGACGTCCGGCAAGGTCGATGCCAATGGCAAGCAGTTCGTCAAGCGGGATGAAAAGAAGCGCATCGTCTACGAATCGCGCAAGGGCGACTTCAAACTCGGCGAGAACGTGGTGCCTGAATACACCTGGTTCAACGGCCACGTCGAGTACACCCTGCTCACGGACAAGATCGAGAAGGGAGCGGAACGCACCCCGATCAACAAGCTCGGCGGAAGCGCCAACGACGGCAAGTCGATGATCTGGCCGATGAAGGTGTTCCGCGGCACGCAGCCCTACGACCCGGTGAACAAGACCCTGGTCACCCCGCATACCACCGGCCCCGACGGCTACTGGAACACCCTGGTCTGGGACAAGGCCATCGAGGAAGGCATGAAGGATTCCGGGCAGCCCTTCTCGGGCAAGGTGGATTTCGTGAACACCACGATGGCCTGGCCGATCACCCACATGGTTGCGCCGAAAGAGAAGGCGCTGGGCTGCACGGAATGCCACAGCAAGCAAAGTCGCCTGGCCGGCATTACCGGCATCTACATCCCGGTCCGCGACAACAACAGGCTGGTCGACACCGCCGGCTGGGCCATCGTGCTGCTGACGCTGCTCGGCGTCATCGGCCACGGCGCCCTGCGCATCGTCACCGCTCGCCGTCACTAAGGAGCTGAAAATGTCCGAACGTATCTACGTATTCAAGCGCTTCGAACGCTTCTGGCACTGGTCGCAGGCGGCGCTGATCATCTTCCTGATGCTGACCGCCTTCGACATCCACGGCACCTACACCATCTTCGGCTTCGAGAAGGCGGTGGCCTACCACACCACCGCGGCGTGGGCGCTGATCGGCCTGTGGGTGTTCGCCATCTTCTGGCACTTCACCACCGGCGAATGGAAGCAGTACATCCCGACCACGGAGAAGGTCGTGGCGATGATGAAGTACTACCTGGTCGGCATTTTCAAACATGCGCCGCACCCCTTCCGCCTGACCACCCTGCGCAAGCACAACCCGCTGCAGCGCCTGGCCTACCTGTTCATCCTGGTCTGCGTCGGGCCGCTGCTGTGGATCACCGGCGGGCTCTATCTGTTCTACGACAAGTGGGCCGCCTGGGGCCTTTCCGGCCTGTCGCTGGAATGGGTAGCCACCGGGCACGTGATCGGCGCCTTCATGATGCTGGCCTTCCTGATCGCCCACGTCTACCTCACCACCGCCGGCCACACGCCCATGGCCCACATCAAGGCCATGATCACCGGCTGGGAAGAAGTCGATTGACCTGCACCACCACTACTAAAAGGAGATAACCATGAAACTCGCCAAGACCCTCGCCGCAGGTGCCATCCTCACGGTCATCGCCGGCACGGCATCCGCCTATGACGCCGACTGGAAGCGCGGCCGCATTTATTACCGCAGCGTGTGCACCTCCTGCCACGTTGCCTCCCCCATCGGCTCGATCAACCCGAGCTCGAAGACCAAGGCCGACTGGGCTGCCTACATGAAGGCCGACAAGCACGCCAAGGGCAAGGACACCGTCAAGCAATATGTCAGCAAGGCCTACCGCGCCAGCATCAAGGCCAGCAACAAGGCCGCCGAGAAGTTCGCCGACGTTCCCGATCAGCAGCTGCTCGACGACATCTCGGCCTTCCTCGTCAAGGGCGCCAAGGACGGCGACTCCCCCGCCAGCTGCAGCTGACGCACGCCTGGGCGCACGCGGGAGGTCGCCGTCCGGGCGATGACTCGGTGCGCCCCGAGCAGAGGCGCCATTCCAAACGACTATTGAAGGGGATGCCATGAGCACCACCACCACACCCAGGGTCAAGCCCTTCTGGCCACCGCTTGTCGCCGGGATCGTACTCGGCCTGGCACTTCTGCTGACTTTCGTACTCTCCGGCCACGGCCTGGGCGCCAGCGGCGCCGCCAACGACCTTGTCGCCACCATCGGCCTCCAGGTCGCGCCGGAGGCCACCAAGGCCCACGCCTACCTCGGCCCGCGTGTCGAGGAAGGCAATCCCATCGATTCCTGGATGATCTGGGAGATCGTCGGCGTTGCCATCGGCGCCCTGGTCGCCGCCTTCATGGCCGGCCGCTTCCGCATCCAGCTCGACGGCGAACGCAGCGTCGGCAGCCGCTCGCGCATCGTCAAGGCACTGGCCGGCGGCTTTCTCGCCGGCTTCGGCGCCCGTGTCGCCGGTGGCTGCACCAGCGGCCTAGGCCTCTCCGGCGCGGCCGCCCTCGGTGTCGCCGCCTTCGTCTTCCTCGGGGTCTTTTTTGCGACTGGCATGATCGTCAGCCGCCTCGTCAAGGGAGTGTGACCATGTTCCCGCTCAATGATGAAGGAATGCTTTCCGGCCTGCTCTGCGGCATCCTCTTCGGCTATGTGCTGGAGAACGCCGGATTCGGCAGCCCGGTCAAGCTGAGTGCCCAGTTCCGCCTGCGCGACTGGGCCGTATTCAAGGTGATGTTCACCGCCATCGTGGTTGCCGCGGCAGGCCTCTGGGCCCTGCGCTTCTTTGGCTACCTGCGTCCGGATTCGATCGCCGTGCCGCAGGCCGCCCTGGTGGGTGCGGCGGTCGGCGGCGCCCTGGTCGGTGCCGGCTTTGCGATCGGCGGCTACTGTCCGGGCACCTCGGTCGCCGGCGTGTTCTCCGGCCGCATCGACGCGCTGGTGTTCGTCGCCGGGGTGGTTGCCGGCACTGCCGGGTTCTCCGCCCTTTACGGCGCCACACTGAAGTCGCTGAAGGCCGCCGGCCTGCTGGTCATGGGCGACACCTTTGCGGACGCCTATGAGGTACCCGACGCCGTGATGATCGGAATCCTGGTTGCGGCGCTGGTCGCGGTCTTCCTCCTCGGCTCGTGGTTCGAGCGCCGCAAGGGCGGTCCGGTGACCGCCGAAGAGGCGGTCGCGGGCGCCTGCCAGACATCATGAGCGACAGCGGAGCCACCTGGCGCGCCGGCTTCCGGGCCGACTACGAGGCGATCTTCGTCGACGCCTGGTCGCCCTATGTCGGCGCCATCCTGCTGGTGCTGGTGATCATCGGCCTGATGCTCAATGGCCTGGTCTGGGGCGTCTTCGGCGGCGTCAAGTTCTGGGGCGACTGGTTCAACAACCTGATTGGCCTCGGCCCGCTGCTCGGCGTGCCACAGGAACTCGATGGATGGCTGATGCACCGCATGTCGCTGATGAACCTGATGCTGTTGCTGGGCGCCTTCGCTGCCGCGCTGCTGTCGCGCCAGTTCAGCCCCAACCGGCCGCCACCGCTGGAGTACCTCTGGGCGGCGCTGGGCGGCAGCATGCTGGGTATCGGCGCGGCGCTTGCCGGCGGCTGCACCACGGGGGGCTTCTTCAACCCGGTGCTGCATTCCTCACCGGCCGGCTGGGCCATGGCCATCGGCCTGCTGGCCGGCGCCGTGATCGGCCTCAAACTGCTGCTGTGGACGCTCGACCACATCGAGTGGGGCATGCAGGCGCCACCCGCGCTCGACCTACCGGACGGCGTGCGCAACGCTTATCCCTGGCTGGGTCTGGCGGTGGTCGCCGGCGTGCTGATCTGGGCCACGCAATGGTATGGCTCCACCGACGAAAAGCTCGCCGCGCGCGCCGTCATCGTCGTCGCCGGCTTCGCCATCGGCTTCATCATGCACCGCTCGCGCCTGTGTTTCGCACGGGCCTTCCGCGAACCCTTCATGACCGCCGAAGGTGACATGACCAAGGCCGTCATCCTGGCCCTTGCCATCGGCATACCGATCGCCGCGCTGCTGTTCCAGAAGAAGATCATCGATCCCTACCTGGCGATACCGACGGCTTTCTGGATCGGCTCGCTGGCCGGCGGCCTGGTCTTCGGCATCGGCATGGTCTTCGCCGGCGGTTGCGCCTCGGGCTCGCTGTGGCGCATGGGCGAAGGCCACCTGAAGCTGTGGGTGACCATGTTCTTTTTCGCCTGGATGGGCTCGGTTGCCAGCGCCATCCTCAAGAAACTTGGCCTGACCACGATCGACGAAAGCAACGTCGAGACTTGGGAGGTCACCCGCATCGGATTCCAGGCCTATCTGCCCGAGATGTGGGGCAGCTGGGGATTGAGCCTCGCCGCGGCTGGCGCTGCGCTCCTTCTCTGGTATGCCCTCGTGCGCTACAACGAATCGACCGAAAAATTTACCCTTCTATAAAGGAGATCATCATGAGAGCGAGAAAACTCACCCTGCTGGCGGCCATCGTCGCAACGCTTGGAGCCGCCCCGCTGGTGTATCCGACACAGGCATTCGCCGCTGACGCGGCCGCGGTCCAGCCCAGGGACGGCTGGTACAACAAGGCGCTGGTCGATTTCGACTTCATGCGCCAGAACGTCGATATCCCGCCGAAAAAGGGGGTGATGATCATCGACTCGCGCCCGGCCAAGCGCCAGTACGATCCGGGCCACATCCCCGGTGCCGTCAACATCCCCGACAGCCAGTTCGACAAGCTCGCCGCCAAACTGCCCGAGGACAAGGCCACCCTGCTGCTGTTCTACTGCGGCGGCCTGGAATGCATGCTGAGCCACAACTCCGCCTTCAAGGCGGAAAAGCTCGGCTACACCAACATCCGGGTCTATCCCGCCGGGATGCCTGACTGGAAGACCAAGGGCGGCCAGGTATCGGTCTCCGCGGCCCACATCAAGCAGCTGATCGACGACAAGGCCAGCTACGCGCTGGTCGACGCGCGCCCCGCCCGCGTCGCCGGCAAGGGCATGATCCCGACCGCGATCAACATCTCGGACACCGAGTTCGACAAGAAGACCGGCCAGCTGCCGGCCGACAAGGCGACGCCCCTGATCTACTACTGCGGCGGCCTCGAATGCACCCTCTCCGACAAGTCGGCGGAAAAGGCGCGCAAGCTCGGCTACAGCAATGTCCTGACCTACCCGCCCGGCTATCCCGAGTGGGAAAAGCTGAACGGCGGCGCCGCGGTACCCGCGGCAGCGGCAGCAGGCGGCACCCCGGCGGCGGCCCCTGCCGCCGCACTGGTCCCCGGCAAGGAAAAGGGCAGCGTGACGGTGGCGTCTTTCGAGCAGGTATGGAAGAGCAACCCCGCGTCCATCCTGCTGGTGGATGTGCGTGACCCGAAAGAGGTCGCCGCCGGCACGATCAAGGGCGCGGTGAACATCCCGATGAATGAACTCGAGAAGAAGCTCGACACCTTGCCCGCCGACAAGCCTGTCGTCTTTGTCTGCGGTACCGGCGCCCGCTCCGGCGAGGCCTACGATACGGTCAAAACCCTCGGAGGCAAGGCGCAGGTGTTCTTCCTCGACGCGGACACCAAGTTCAATGCCGACGGCAGCTACGTCATGGTGGCCAAGAAGTAATCTGGCGTGAAAGGCGAGTTCGCCAGCCTTTATACCGGCCGACTCTGGTCGGTGCTCTCCTGGGACCAGCTCAGCGGTTTCTGGCAGCGCATCGATCCCGGGGCCGGCTGGTACCTTTTTGCCCCCGGCATCGACAGCAACGTCCCGGATACCCCGGCGGGCGCCGCTGCTGTCACGGAGTTCATCCGCCGCATCGATACCCTGCTGCGTGACGAGCACCGCGAATCCTATTGCGGCATCGTTTATGCCGACGACTTGCAGGCCCCGCGCCTGGTCAAGATCTTCGACCCGAACAACCTCGGCTCGTCCTGCGGTTCCTCGAAAAACCCGCCCGGCCCGGGCTGGATCATGAGCCGGGTCAAGCCCGAAGGCCTGGAACCAGGCCGCCCGGCCCCGGCCGGCCGCAGGCGCTGGTGGCAAGGCCTGTTCGGAGATAGCTAGGCACTTCGCCACGTTTTTACGGCTTTGGCGCCGGGGGGACTCGGGCATAGTGGCGCCCATGGCCCTTTCGACCGAGTCCCTGCCCGACCGCACCGCACTCAAGTTCCTCGTCGTCGATGACTTCTCGGCCATGCGACTGATCGTGCGCAACCTGCTGAAAGAACTGGGATTCACCAACGTGGAAGAAGCCGAGGACGGCGCCGTGGCGCTGTCCAAGCTGCGCGGCGGCGGTTTCGAGGTAGTGGTGTCGGACTGGTCCATGCCCAACATGGACGGCCTCGCCCTGCTGCGCAACATGCGGGCCGACAGTTCACTGCAAACCCTGCCCTTCATCATGATCACCAACGAGGCAAAGCAGGTGCGGCTCAACGCAGCGATGCGCGCCGGAGTGACCAGTTGCATCGTCAAGCCCTTCAACGCCGCAACCCTGCAGGAAAAGCTGGACAACGTTTTCGGCAAGATGGGTATCTGAGGCCGGTGCCGACCAGCAACCGCCTCGCCACCGAGACCTCGCCTTACCTGCTGCAACACGCCGACAACCCGGTGGATTGGCAACCCTGGGATGAGCAGGCGCTCACTCAGGCAGTTGCGGGAAACCGCCCCATCCTGCTCTCCATCGGTTATTCGGCCTGCCATTGGTGCCATGTCATGGCCCATGAGTCCTTCGCCGACCCGGCCGTCGCCGAGGTGATGAACAGGCTGTTCGTGAACATCAAGGTCGACCGCGAAGAACGGCCCGATCTCGACCAGATCTACCAGGCGGCCCACTACCTGCTGACGCGGCGCAACGGCGGCTGGCCGCTGACGATGTTCCTCTCGCCCGACGGCACGCCCTTCTTCGGCGGCACCTATTTTCCGCGCGAACCACGCTACGGCCTGCCCGGCTTCGCCGACGTCTGCCAGCGCGTGGCCACCGCCTGGGCCGAGCGCGGTGCCGACATTGCCGCCCAGGCCGGCGAACTTCGCGAAGCGCTGGAAAGCACCCTGCCCGCCACCGCGGATGCCGCGGCCCGCCTCGACGCCTCGCCACTGCTCGCCGCAGAGAACCTGCTGGCACGCCATTACGATCCGGTGCATGGCGGCTTTGGCCGCGCGCCGAAATTCCCCCATCCGACCGACCTCGCCTTCCTGCTCGGCCGCGAATCGGCGACGGCGCGCGAGATGGCGATTGCCACCTTGCGCCACATGGGCCACGGCGGCATCTATGACCAGATAGGCGGCGGCTTTTGTCGTTACAGCACGGACGAACGCTGGGAGATCCCGCATTTCGAAAAGATGCTCTACGACAACGGCCCGCTGCTGGCGCTCTGTGCCGATGCCTGGGCAGCCGATGGCGACCCCCTGTTCCGGCGCCTCGCCGAAGAAACCGCAGCGTGGACGATGCGCGAGATGCAGGCGCCAGCGGGTGGCTACTACTCGGCGCTGGATGCCGATTCCGAAGGCGAAGAGGGTCGCTTTTACGTCTGGGACCGCGACCAGTTGGCGCGTCTGCTACGTCCTGAAGAGTCGGCGCTGGCGGCACGGCGCTGGGGCTTCGACGGACCGCCGAACTTCGAGGGCCGGCACTGGCATGCGCGCATTGCCGGGGCGCTCGCGCCCGGAGAGGAAGCGGCGCTGGAAGCGGCCCGGCGCAAACTGTTCGCGGCACGCGGCGAACGCGTGCGTCCGGGTTGCGACGACAAGATCCTCACCGCTTGGAATGCCCTGATGATCCAGGGCATGGCCCATGCCGGCCGCATCTTTCGGCGTGCCGACTGGATCGACTCGGCGCGCCGCGCCACGGATTTCCTGCACGCGACACTCTGGCGCGAAGGCCGCCTGCTGGCCACGGTACGCGCCGGCCGCGCCAATCTCGGCGCCTATCTCGATGACCACGCCTTCCTGCTCGCTGCCCTGCTGGAACTGATGCAGGCGGAATTCCGCGGCAGCGACCTGGCCTTCGCCATCGATCTCGCCGAGGCCCTGCTGGCGCGCTTCGAGGACGACGAAAACGGCGGCTTCTACTTCACCGCGCACGATCACGAAAAACTGATCCACCGCCCCAAGAGCGGTCAGGACAACGCTACGCCCTCTGGCACCGGCGTCGCCGCCTTCGCCCTGCAGCGCCTCGGCCACCTGCTCGGGGAAGCGCGCTACCTCGCCGCCGCCGAGCGCAGCCTGCGCCTTTACTGGCCGCAACTGCACGATTCCCCGGGCGGCTTTTCCAGCCTGCTGCTGGCGCTGGAAGAAGCGCTGGCGCCAGTGGAGATCATCATCCTGCGCGGCCCGGCCGTGGGCATGGACGCCTGGACCACGCGGCTTGGTGCGTCTCCCCGGCGCATGGTCCTGGCGCTGCCGAACGGCACCGCAGGGCTTCCCGCAACGCTGGCCAAGCCGGAATCAGAATGTGTCAACGCATGGGTCTGTCGCGGCGTTACTTGTTCAGCCCCGACGGCGAATATCGACGAGCTCGGATCTTGATCTTGAACAATTCCCGAGCCGGCAAGCTTCGGTAGCGTTCGCCCACCCGTGCCCGGGAATCTTTTTACTACCCATAGAGGAAAGCCCATGAAATCCGTACTGATAAGCACACTGCTGGCCACCGGCCTGATCGTCTCGGCGCCTGCCTTTGCCAACAAGGACCTCGCCACCAAGAGCGGCTGCATGGCCTGTCACGCCGTCGACAAAAAGCTGGTCGGCCCCGCCTACCAGGAAGTCGCCAAGAAGTACAAGGCCGGCGACGAAGCCATGCTGGCCGACAAGATCAAGAAGGGCGGCAAGGGCGTCTGGGGCCAGATCCCGATGCCGCCGAATCCGAAGGTCAAGGACGAGGACGTGCAGGTTCTCGTCAAATGGATCCTCGGCGGCGCCAAGTAAACCGGCAACCAGGATCGCGACGGCCGTTTCCGCGCCAGCGGGAACGGCCGTTGTGCTTTGGCGGTTTGCCGCGCGAGGGCATCCCGATTCGATGCCGTCTGCTTTATCATGCGCGCTTTGCAACACACCCTAATAACGGAGTACCGCCATGAATGTGCCTGTCAAGATCCTCTCGCTGTCCGTGATTTCCGCGCTGGCCCTGAGCGGCTGCGGCAAGGAAGAACCGCCCCCGCCGCCGGCCCCGGTCGCGCCCCCGCCACCGCCCCCGCTGGTGGTCAAGATCGGCAGCGTCGCGCCGCTCACCGGCGGCATCGCCCACCTCGGCAAGGACAACGAGAACGGCGCGCGCCTGGCGATCGACGAAGCCAACGCCACCAAGCCGAAACTCGGCGGCCGTGACGTCAAGTTCGAGTTGGTCTCCGAGGACGACCAGGCCGATCCGAAGGTCGGCAACACCGTGGCGCAAAAGCTGGTCGACGCCAAGGTCGCCGGCGTGGTCGGCCACCTGAATTCCGGTACCACCATTCCCGCCTCGGCCATCTACAACGGCGCCAACCTGCCGATGATCTCCGGTTCCGCGACCAACCCGGCGCTGACCGAGCAGGGCTTCAAGGGCGTCTTCCGCGTCGTCGGCCGCGATGACCAGCAGGGCCCGGCGGTCGCCAATTACCTTGCCGGCAACAACAAGCCCAAGACCGTCGCCGTGATCGACGATGCCACCGCCTACGGCGAAGGCCTTGCCAACGAAGTCGAGAAGACCCTCAAGGCAGCCGGCATCAAGGTGCTGCCGCGCGAGAAGGGCACCGACAAGACGGTCGACTGGAAGGCCGTGCTGACCAAGGTCAAGGGCAAAAAGCCCGATGCCGTGTTCTACGGCGGCATGGACGCCACTGCCGGCCCGCTGATCAAGCAGGCCCGCGAACTGAAGATCACCGCGGTGTTCTCCTTCGGCGATGGTGCCTGTACCGACAAGATGGCCGAGCTGGCCGGTCCCGCAGCCGAAGGCCTGCTCTGCTCCCAGGCCGGCATCCCGGTCCAGGCGGCGGGCAAGAAATTCCTCGACGCCTACAAGGCCAAGTTCAATGTCGAGCCCATCCTCTATTCGCCCTTCACCTATGACGCGGCCAACCTGCTGATCGCGGCGATGAAGAAGGCCGACTCGGCGGATCCGGCGAAGTACCTGCCGGCCCTGGTCGCCACCAACTACAACGGTGCCTCAGGCAATATCCAGTTCGACGAGAAGGGTGACCGCAAGGACGCCGAGATGACCATCTTCACGCTCAAGGACGGCAAGATCACCCCGCTGGCGATCATCAAGGGCGGCAAGTCGCTGACGGTCGATGAATACACCGCGCTGTCCGCCCCGGCGCCCGCTCCGGCGGCGGCCCCGGCCGCCGCAGCGGCCGCTCCAGGCGCGGCTCCTGCCGCTGCTCCTGCCGCCCCTGCCGCTGCTCCTGCCGCCCCTGCCGCTGCTCCTGCCGCCCCTGCTGCTCCCGCCGCGGCGGCGGCTCCGGCACCGGCCGCTCCCGCAGCCCCCGCGGCTCCGGCAGGCAAGTAAGCCGGCGCAGCGCGCTGCAAACCGGGGAAGACGCGCAAGCGCCTTCCCCGTTTTTTTGTCCGCCCGGCCGGTCGGCCGGTAGCCTGGATTTGTCCCTGCGGGCGCGGGGACTGTATCCTTGGGTTTCCGTGCCCCCAGACGTGCCATGGACATCTTCCTCCAGCAGATCATCAATGGCCTCACCACCGGCAGCGTCTATGCCGTGGTCGCCCTCGGCTACACGATGGTCTATGGCGTGATCCAGCTGATCAATTTCGCCCACGGCGAAGTGGTCATGGTCGGCGCCATGGTGGCGTTCTCGGTAATCGCGGCGCTCGCCGGCAGCGCCCTGCCGCCTGCCGCCATCGTCCTTGCCGGCGTGCTGGCGGCGATTCCGGCCTGCATGATGCTCGGCTACGCGCTGGAGCGCATCGCCTATCGCCCACTGCGCCATGCACCACGCCTGGCGCCCCTGATCACGGCAATTGGCATGTCCATCATCCTGCAGCACCTGGCGTTGCTGATCTGGGGCCGCAACCCGATCGCTTTCCCGCAGCTGATCGAGAACCCCGGCTTCACCATTCATGGCGCCACCATCACTGCCGTGCAGATCGCCATCATCCTCGGTTCCGTCGTGATGATGGCCGGGCTGTCGTGGTTCGTCTATCGCACGCGCTTTGGCATCGCCATCCGCGCCACTGCCGAGAACGTGCACGTCGCCGGGCTGATGGGTGTCAATGCCGATCGGGTAATCGCCGCCACCTTCGTCATCGGTGCCGCACTCGGCGCCATGGCCGGCGTGATGTACGGCACCTACTACGGCATCGCCCACTACACGATGGGCTTCATCCTCGGCCTCAAGGCCTTCTCCGCCGCCGTGCTGGGTGGCATCGGCAACATCCCCGGGGCGATGGTCGGCGGCCTGCTGCTCGGCCTGGTCGAGGCGCTCGGCACCGGCTACATCGGCGAGCTCACCAACCTCTGCCGCTGGCCGGGTGCCGGCGGCGGCGAAGGCTGGATGGGCGAGCGCTGCGCCGACGGCGCGCACTTCGTGCTGTTCGGCAGCAATTACCAGGACGTGTTCGCCTTCCTGATGCTGATCCTGGTGCTGGTGTTTCGGCCTTCGGGCCTGCTTGGCGAGCGCGTTTCGGAGAGGGCATGACCGGCGCCTGGACGAAGAAGGAAAAGTTCGGCCTGGCCTGCGTTGCCGTCGCGCTGATCGCCCTGCCCTTCGTGCTGGCGATGGCCGGCACGGCCTGGGTGCGCATCACCAATTTCGCCGTGCTCTTCGTCCTGCTCTCGCTCGGGCTCAACATCGTGGTCGGCTTCGCCGGCCTGCTCGACCTCGGCTATGTCGCCTTCTTCGCCGTCGGCGCCTATGTCTATGCGCTGCTGGCCTCGCCACATTTCGGCCTGCACCTGCCGTTCTGGACCATCCTGCCGATCGGCGCCGCGGTGGCCGGCCTGGCCGGCGCCGTGCTGGGAGCGCCGACTCTTCGCCTGCGCGGCGATTACCTCGCCATCGTCACCCTGGGCTTCGGCGAGATCGTGCGCATTTTCATGAACAATCTTTCCAATCCGGTCAACGTCACCAATGGGCCAAAGGGCATCACCCTGATCGACCCCTTCCGCGTCGGCGAATTCAGCTTCTCGGCCAACAGCGGCGCCCTCAGCGGCCCGATCAAGTACTACTACTTCCTGCTGCTGGTGCTGCTGGCCGTGATCGTGATCAACCGCCGCCTGCAGGATTCGCGCATCGGCCGTGCCTGGGTGGCAATTCGCGAGGACGAGATCGCCGCCAAGGCCGCCGGCATCAATACGCGCAACATCAAGCTGCTGGCCTTTGCCATGGGCGCCAGTTTCGGCGGCATCGCCGGCGGCATGTTTTCGGCGATCCAGGGCTTCGTCAGCCCGGAGAGTTTCATCCTCAACGAGTCGATCATGATCCTCGCCATGGTGGTGCTGGGCGGCATGGGCAACATCTGGGGCGTGATCGCCGGCGCCGTGCTGCTCTCCTTCATGCCCGAGCTGCTGCGCTACACCGTGGAACCGGCGCAGAAGGCGCTGTTCGGCAAAATGCTGGTGGACCCCGAAGTGCTGCGCATGCTGATCTTCGGCTTCGCCCTGGTGCTGACCATGCGCTTTCGCCCCGCCGGCCTGTGGCCGGAGACGCGGCACCGGCGCGAGCTCGACGAGAATCGCGCATGAGCGAGGTGCTGCTCCAGGCCGATGGCATAGGCAAGCGCTTCGGCGGAGTACAGGCGCTGAAGGACGTCTCGCTGACCATCCGCCGTGGCGAAATCTACGGCCTGATCGGCCCCAACGGCGCCGGCAAGACCACGCTGTTCAACGTGTTCACCGGCCTCTATCCGCGCGATGGCGGCGAGGTGGTCTTCGCCGGCAAGCCGCTGCAACTCGACAGCCCGCACACGGTGGCCGCCGCCGGCATCGCCCGCACCTTCCAGAACATCCGCCTGTTCGGCAACATGACGGCGAAAGAGAACGTCATGGTCGGCCGCCACGTCCGCACCAGGGCCGGCGTCTTTGGCGCCATCCTGCGCAGCCGCGCCGAGCGCGACGAAGAGGCGGCAATCCGCCGCCGCGCCGACGAACTCCTTCATTACGTCGGCATCGCCGACCGCGCCGACGACCTGGCGCGCAACCTTTCCTATGGCGACCAGCGCCGCCTGGAAATCGCCCGCGCCCTGGCCACCGAGCCGCAGCTGCTGGCGCTCGACGAGCCCGCCGCTGGCATGAACGCCACCGAAACCGCCGGCCTGCGCCAGCTGATCGAGGGTGTCCGCAAGGACGGCCTGACCGTGCTGCTGATCGAACACGACGTCAAGCTGGTGATGGGCCTGTGCGATCGGGTCGCCGTACTCGAATACGGCGAAAAGATTGCCGAGGACGTGCCGGACGTGGTCAGGAACAATCCCAAGGTCATCGAGGCCTATCTTGGCACGAGCGCTCATTGAGGCCCTGAACCTCCAGATTCACTACGGTGGCATCACGGCCGTCAAGGGCATCTCGTTCGCGGTCGAGGAAGGCGAAATGGTCTGCCTGATCGGCGCCAATGGCGCCGGCAAGACCTCGACCCTGAAGGCGCTGGCGCGCATGATCCCGGCGCGGGGCGAGATCCACTACGGTGCCGAGCGCATCGATGCCACGCCACCGCACGAGCTGATCCGCAAGGGCCTCGCCCTGGTGCCCGAAGGCCGCGGCATCTTCGCCCGCCTCACCGTGGCCGAAAACCTGGCGATGGGCGCCTACCATCGCGCCGACAAGGCCGGCATCGCCGCCGACCTCGAACGCATCAACGCACTGCTGCCACGCCTCAAGGAGCGCAGCACGCAGGTCGCCGGCACGCTCTCCGGCGGCGAGCAGCAGATGCTGGCCATCGGCCGCGCGCTGATGGGCCGGCCCAGGCTGTTGCTGCTCGACGAGCCCTCGATGGGCCTGGCGCCGCTGATGGTGGAGAAAGTCTTCGAGGTGATCCGCGCCGTCGCCGCCGAGGGCATGACCATCCTGCTGGTCGAGCAGAACGCCAAGCTGGCGCTGGAGTTGTGTTCGCGCGGTTACGTGCTGGAAAGCGGCGCCATCACACTGGCCGACACCTCCGCCAGGCTGCTCGCCGACCCGCGGGTGCGTGCTGCCTACCTCGGCGAGTAGCCCGTCGCATTTGCCGTCTCGCCAGCGCCGACTTTTGTCCCGCGACGAGAATCGTCTGAACATCTGGCAATGACAGAGTCCTTCGGCCACGAGCAACCATTGACAATTCGGCCCGAAAGCGGACACTTGCATATGTCAATGGCGATTTCGGAGTACTTCGGAATGATAGGTTCAAGGCCGGCCAGCATGCTCGCGGATAGACTTACGTCTACGATGGGGCGGTACGACTACGACACGAATTCAGGCTTGCTGGCGGAACAAGGATGTAGCCGCGGTACGACTTCGACGGCTCGTTCTGCCGCCCACAGGAGGGCGAAATCCTCAAATCGAGCCCATATAGCTTTGTCGCCTGCTGTACGACCAGACGCTTGCACATCTACGCCTATGTCAATGGGAATCCAACAGGTGGCGTTCCTGACCTACAACTACGATTCAGTTTTTGAACGGCCAATTCTTGATCTGTGACGGGCAGCTCAGGGTCGGCCAAAGACATACTCGGCGCCAATCACTTTCAGACGCTATCGCCACCGTGCCACCAGCGCCGACTTTTCAACTCGCGGCGAAGGTGAAGGAATCGGCGAAGAATTCCTCGGCCGGCAGGCCGGCAGCAGCGAACTCGGCGCGCGCGGCATCGATCATCGCCGGCGCACCGCAGGCATAGACCTGGTATCCGGAAAGATCGGGGTGGTCCTCCAGCACCGCCTTGTGCACCAGGCCGGCGCGACCCTCCCAGGCATCGTCGGCGGTGGCGTCGGAGAGTACCGGCAGGTAGCGGATGTTGGCATGTGCGCCGGCCCAGGCCTGCGGCAGCTCGGGCAGGTAAAGCCCGGCGCGATTGCGCGCGCCCCAGTACAAGGCTATCGGCCGCGTGATCTCCATGTGGATGGCATGCTCGATCAGCGCCTTTATCGGCGCGAAGCCGGTACCGCCGGCGAGCAGGATCATCGGCTTGGTCGACTCCTCGCGCAGGAAAAAGCTGCCGTAGGGGCCCTGGAAGCGCAGGATGTCCTTCTCCTTCATCGTGCTGAAGACATGGCCCGTGAACTCGCCGCCGGCGATCAGGCGGATGTGCAGCTGCAGAAAGCCGTCGTCGTGCGGTGCGTTGGCGATGGAAAAGGCGCGGCGCTTGCCGTCCTTGAGCAGGAACTCGATGTACTGCCCGGCGAGGAACTGCAAGCGCTCGTTGACCGGCAGCTTCAGGCGCATGACGACAACGTCATCGGCGACGCGTTCCAGCGCCTGGACGCGGCAGGGCAGAATCTTGACCGGGATTTCCTTGGCCGTGCCAACCTCGCGGACTTCGATGACAAGGTCGGAGAGCGGCTTCGCGCAGCAAAACAGCGCCATGCCGGCGGCGCGGTCGGCAGTCGGCAGGGCGGAGTCCTGGGCCGAGCCGTGGTCCACCAGGCCTTCGATCACCTTGCCTTTGCAGGCGCCACAGGCGCCGTTGCGGCAGCCGTAAGGCAGCGTCAGGCCGGCATCGAGCGCGGCCTGCAGCACGGTATCGCTGCCGTCTGTGGCAAAGCCGTGTCCGCTGGGCTGGAGCGTGACGCGGAAGGAGGCTGCGGAGCTAGCAACTGAGGCCATGCGATAATCGTCCGATGCGTAGATTGCTGATCATCGGCTGCGGCGACGTGATGCGTCGCGCGCTGCCGCAACTCGTGCGCCGCTGGCGGGTTGTGGCGCTGGTGCGCAGTCGCGACCCGGCCCTCGCATCACTCGGCGTGACGCAGATCGAAGGCGACCTCGACCATCCTGCAACCCTGAAGCGGCTGTCCGGCATTTCCGATGCCGTTATCCACAGCGCGCCACCTCCCGCGCAGGGCAGCGGCGACCCACGAACCGGCCGCCTGATTGCCCTGATGCAACGCGCAAAAAGTCTACCACGCCGCCTGATCTACATCAGCACCTCAGGGGTCTATGGCGACTGCGGCGGGGCACGGGTCGACGAGACGCGCAGCCCGGCGGCAAAGTCGGTGCGCGCGGCACGGCGCGTCGATGCCGAGCGCCGGCTGCGCCGCTTCGGCCGCAGCGCCGGACGGCGCTGTCGCGTCAGCATCCTGCGCGCACCAGGCATTTATGCCGGCGACCGCCTGCCGCTGGAACGCCTGCAGCGCGGCCTGCCGCTGATGCTGCATGGCGAGGACAGCCACACCAACCACATCCACGCCGAGGACCTCGGCCGCGCCTGCATCGCGGCGCTGGCGCGCGGCGGCGCCAACCGGGCCTACAACGTCAATGACGACTCGGCGCTGGCGATGGGCGAATGGTTCGACCTGCTGGCCGACAGCTTTGCCCTGCCGCGAGCGCCGCGCCTGCCGCGCGCGGACGTGGAACGCCTGGTTCCGGCCATGCAGTGGTCATTCATGAGCGAATCGCGCCGGCTCGTCAATGCGCGCATGAAGCGCGAACTGCGGTTGCGGCTGCGCTATCCGACAGTCGGCGCCGGCATCGCGGCGGCGCGCGCCGCCAACCAAGGAGAACCCCCATGCTCTGGGTAAAAGCCTTCCACATCGTGTTTTTCGTCAGCTGGTTCGCCGGCCTGTTCTACCTGCCGCGCATCTTCGTCAACCTCGCCATGGTGCCTGCCGACAGCAGTGCGGAGCGCGAGCGCCTGCTGCTCATGGCCGGCAAGCTGTTCCGCTTCATGACCCCGCTCGGCGTGATTGCCGTCGCGCTCGGGCTCTGGCTCTGGTTCGGCTACGGCTTCACCGGCGGCTGGCTGCACGCCAAGACCGCGCTGGTGATCGGCCTCGTTGCCTATCATGCCTGGTGCGGCATGCTGCTCGCCGAGTTCCGCGAGGGCAGTTCGATCAAGAGCCATGTCTGGTTCCGCGTCTTCAACGAAATGCCTGTGCTGGCGCTGGTCATCATCTGCATCCTGGCGGTGGTGAAGCCTTTCTGAGGGCGCTTCGATGAACCGCTATTTCGCCACCTGCCCGCGCGGGCTGGAAAGCCTGCTTGCCGAAGACCTGTCAGCCTGCGGCGGCAAGGACGTCAGGATCGTACCCGGCGGCGCGGCCTGCGCGGGCTCGCTGGAAACCGCCTACCGCATCAACCTTGAATCGCGCATCGCCACGCGCCTGCTCTGGCAGGCTGCGCGCGGGCCCTACCGCACTGAAACCGAGGTGTATCGCCTCGCCCACGACATCGACTGGTCACGCCTGTTTTCGGTGGATCGCTCGATTCGTGTCTATGTCACGGCGATACGTTCGCCGCTGAAGAGCATCGAATTCATCACGCTCAAGGTCAAGGACGCGGTGTGTGACCGCTTCCGTGCCGACAGCGGGCGCCGGCCGAGCGTGAACACCAGGAACCCCGAGGTGCGCATCCACCTCTTCCTCACCGACCGGGAGGCCACGGTCTACCTCGACACCTCGGGCGAGCCGCTCTACCTGCGCGGCCACAAGCTGGCCAAGGTCGGCGCGCCGCTGAAGGAGAACCTCGCCGCCGGCATCCTGCGCCTGACCCAGTGGCAACCCGGTACGCCGTTGCTGGATCCGATGTGCGGCAGTGGCAGCTTCCTCCTGGAAGCGGCGCAGATGGCGCTGGACGATGCGCCGGGGCTTTCGCGCGAGCCGGGCGGCTTCGGCTTCGAGCAGCTGAAATCCTTCGATGCCGGGCTCTGGCGCCGACTGCAGCAGGAAGCGGCGGGGCGGCGGCGCGACGCCACGCGGCTGCCGATCTACGGCAGTGACATCGCCCCCGATGCGGTAGCGCGGGCAAGGCAAAACCTCGCCGGTGCCGGCCTTGAGGACCTGGTCACGCTGGAAACGGCCGACCTGCTGACACGCGGCGCGCCTGCCGATTCAGGCCTCATGGTGGCGAACCCGCCCTACGGCGAACGCCTCGGCAGCGAGGCCGAGCTCGCCGCCTTCTATCCCCTGCTTGGCAGCGCCCTGAAGCAGCGCTTCGCCGGCTGGCATTGCTGGTTCCTTTCCGCCGATACGCGCCTGCCCAAGCTGATCCGGCTGCAGACCTCGCGCAAGATCCCGCTCTTCAACGGTCCGCTCGAATGTCGGCTCTACGGCTTCGAGATCGTCGCCGGCAGCCACCGGCGATAGCTCAGACGATGTCGAGATGCTGGATGCCCGAGGCGCGATCAGCCGCCTGCGATTCCTTGCTGTTCAGCTTGATCATCAGGCGCACCTCGTTCATCGAGTCGGCGAAGCGCAGCGCATCCTCGTAGCTGATGCGGCCCTGCTCGTAGAGCTCGAACAAGGCCATGTCGAACGTCTGCATGCCGAGTTCCTTCGACTTCTTCATGATCTCCTTGATGCCGGAGATGTCTCCCTTGAGGATCAGGTCGGAAATCAGCGGCGAGTTGAGCAGCACCTCGACCGCCGCAGCACGGCCTTTGCCCTCCTTGACCGGGATCAGGCGCTGCGAGACCACGGCGCGCAGGTTCAGCGAGAGGTCCATGTAGAGCTGCTGGTGTCGCTCCTCCGGGAAGAAGTTGATGATCCGCGTCATCGCCTGGTTGGAGTTGTTGGCGTGCAGCGTGCCCATCGCCAGGTGGCCGGTTTCGGCAAAAGCGATGGCGTGCTCCATGGTCTCCATGTCGCGGATCTCGCCGATCAGGATCACGTCGGGTGCCTGGCGCAGGGTGTTCTTCAGCGCGATGTGCCAGTTGTCGGTATCGACGCCGACCTCGCGCTGGGTGATCACGCAGTTGATGTGGTCATGCACGTACTCGACCGGGTCTTCGATGGTGATGATGTGGCCGTAGGAATTCTTGTTGCGGTAGCCGATCATCGCCGCCAACGAGGTAGATTTTCCGGAGCCCGTGCCGCCGACGAACAGCACCAGCCCGCGCTTGGTCATCGAGACATCCTTCAAGACCGGCGGCAGCTTGAGGTCGTCGAAATCCGGAATGCTGACGTTGATCACGCGCAGCACCATCGCCACGTTGCCACGCTGGACCAGGGCATTGACGCGGAAGCGGCCGATCGAGGCCGGCGAGATGGCGAAATTGCATTCCTTGGTGGCTTCGAACTCGGCCGCCTGCTTGTCGTTCATGATCGCCCGCGCCAGCTCCTGCGTGTGCTGCGGTGACAGCGGCTGGGTGGTGACCGGCGTCATCTTGCCGTCGATCTTGATCGCCGGCGGGAAGCCGGCGGTGATGAACAAGTCCGAGCCCTTCTTCTGCATCATCATCGTCAGCAGCTGGTACATGAACTTGAGGCCTTCGTCTCTTTCCATTGCGGTTCCCTCTACTTTGTCTGGCGGGTGGGCCGCGCCGCTAGCCGGCGCGGCTCGGTGAAACGGCATGCGTGGCGCGGCGGCGTACCGCCACGCTCTAGCGGAAGTTGTCCTTGTTGGCGGCCTTGCTGCGCGCCTCGTCGATGGAAATGATCTTCTTCTGCACCAGCGCCTGCAGGTTCTGGTCCAGGGTCTGCATGCCGTACTGCTGGCCGGTCTGGATCGCCGAGTACATCTGCGCCACCTTGGCCTCGCGGATCAGGTTGCGGATGGCCGGCGTGCCAACCATGATCTCGTGCGCGGCGACACGGCCCGAGCCGTCCATGGTCTTGCACAGGGTCTGCGAGATCACCGCCTTCAATGATTCCGACAGCATGGCGCGGATCATTTCCTTTTCCGCCGCCGGGAAGACATCGATGATGCGGTCGATGGTCTTCGCCGCCGACGAGGTGTGCAGCGTGCCGAACACCAGGTGGCCGGTTTCGGCACCGGACATGGCGAGGCGGATGGTTTCCAGGTCGCGCATTTCGCCGACCAGGATCACGTCCGGGTCTTCGCGCAGCGCCGAGCGCAGCGCGTTGTTGAAGGACAGCGTGTGCGGCCCGACCTCGCGCTGGTTGATCAGGCATTTCTTCGACTCGTGCACGAATTCGATCGGGTCCTCGACGGTGAGGATGTGGCCGTATTCGTTTTCGTTCTTGTGATTGACCATCGCCGCCAGGGTGGTGGACTTGCCGGAGCCGGTCGGCCCGGTCACCAGCACCAGGCCGCGCGGCTGGTCGGCAAGCTCCTCGAAGATCTTCGGTGCCTTGAGGTCTTCGAGGGACAGGATCTTCGACGGAATGGTGCGCAGCACGGCCGCCGCGCCGCGGTTCTGGACGAAGGCGTTGACGCGGAAGCGCGCCAGGTTCGGCACCGCGAACGAGAAGTCGCACTCGAGGTTTTCTTCGTAGGCCTTGCGCTGGCCGTCGCTCATGATGTCGTAGATCATGCTATGGACATCCTTGTGTTCCATCGCCGGCAGATTGATCTTGCGTACGTCGCCATGCACGCGGATCATCGGCGGCATGCCGGCTGAAAGATGGAGGTCGGAAGCCTTGTTCTTGACGACGAAGGTGAGCAGTTCGGTAATGTCCATGGCGCTGTCCTGTGTATGGGGTGCGATATACTCTGCAGGCGCTATATGACAACAATCGCCGCCAACTTGCAAGCCGTGCGTGAGCGCATCGCGGCCGCCTGCATCGCGGCCGGCCGGCGACCGGACGCGGTCACGCTGCTCGCGGTATCCAAGACCTGGCCCGCGGCCAGCCTGCGCGACGCCGCGGACGCCGGCCAGCAGGCCTTTGGCGAAAACTACGTCCAGGAAGCCTTGCAGAAGATCGACGCGCTGCGCGAGCTTGCGCTCGAATGGCACTTCATCGGCCCCCTGCAGAGCAACAAGACACGCGCCGTGGCCGAACACTTCGCCTGGGTGCATTCGGTCGACCGCCTGAAGATCGCGCAACGCCTCGCCGGGCAACGTCCGGCGGGGATGGCGCCGATCAACCTCTGCCTGCAGGTCAATGTCTCCGGCGAAGCCTCGAAGAGCGGTTGCGCCCCCGCCGAGGTGGCCGGGCTGGCCGACGCCATCGCGCCACTGCCGGGCGTGCGCCTGCGCGGCCTGATGGCGATCCCGGAACCGACCGACGACGCCTCCCTGCAGCGGCGCCGCTTCGCCATGCTGCGCGGCCTGTTCGAGGACATCAGAGCAAAGCCGGGCAGCAAGCTGGACACGTTGTCGATGGGCATGAGCGACGACCTCGAAGCAGCGATAATGGAGGGCGCCACGCTGGTACGCGTCGGCACGGCCATCTTCGGACAAAGGCAATACCAGACATGAAAATCACCTTCATCGGCGGCGGCAACATGGCCGTCGCACTGATTGGCGGCTTGCGCCGCCAGGGCTATTCGGCGGCCGCCATCCAGGTTGTCGAACCGTTTGCCGAATCCCGCGAGAAGCTCACCGGGAGCTTCGGCGTGCGCTGCGCCGCCGCCGTCGATGCAGCAGCGCTAAACTGCGAACTGCTGGTGCTGGCGGTCAAGCCGCAGCAGATGCGCGAAGCCGTCGCGCCGCTGGTCGGCAAACTGAACGGTCAGGTCGTGGTCAGCATCGCCGCCGGCCTGCGCATGGCCGACATCGCGCGCTGGCTCGGCGGCTACGGCAAGCTGGTGCGCACCATGCCGAATACGCCCGCCCTGATCGGCGCCGGCATCACCGCGCTGTGCGCCGACCCGAGCGTCGACCGCGAGGAGCGAGGCAATGCCGAGAAGCTGTTGCGCGCCGTCGGCGCTACCCTGTGGGTTGAGGATGAGTCGCTGATGGACGCCGTCACCGCCGTCTCCGGCAGCGGACCGGCCTATGTGTTCTATTTTCTGGAGGCCATGGAGGCCGCCGGCATCACGCTCGGCTTCGACGCGGCGACGGCGCGCCAGCTGGCCGTCGAAACCTTCATCGGCGCGGCGCAGCTCGCCGCCCAGAGTCCGGAAACGCTGGCCACGCTGCGCAGCCGCGTGACCTCGAAAGGCGGCACCACCGAGGCCGCGCTCAACGCCTTCGACGCCAACGGCGTGGCCGAAGGCATCCGCCGCGGCGTCGCCGCCGCCGACACGCGTGGCCGCGAACTTGGCGACATCCTCGGGAAAGACTGATGCTGCTGCGAATCCTGCTGTTTCTCGTCGATACCGTCTGCAGTTTTTTCACCCTGGCCCTGCTGGTGCGCTTCCTGATGCAGTGGTTGCGCGCGCCGTTTCGCAATCCGCTCGGTCAGTTCATCCTCGCCGTCAGCGACTGGATGGTGCTGCCCCTGCGCCGGGTGATCCCCGGCCTGTTCGGCCTCGACATGACGAGCCTCTTCCTCGCCTGGTTGTGGCAGGCGGCCTACCTCGGGCTGGCGCTGGGCTTCAGCGGCATGGTCGACGCCGTGTCGCTGGCGCCGACTTTTGCGGTACTGGCGCTGGCCGTGCTGGAGGTGGTGAAGATGCTCATCTACGTTCTCTTCGGCGCGGTTCTGATCTCGGCGATCTTTTCCTGGGTGAACCCCTACGCGCCGATGGCGGAGACATTCAACATCCTGACCCGCCCGCTGCTGCGTCCCTTCCGCCGCTTCATCCCGCCCGTCGGTGGCGTCGACCTTTCACCGCTGGCACTCCTGCTGCTGTTGCAGGTGGCGCTTTTCATCCTCGACGGCCTGCGTCGCGGCATGCTGCCCGTGCCGATGTGATCTGGTGTGTCGCCGATGGCGACGGCGTGATCCTGCGCCTGCACATCCAGCCCGGCGCCAGGCGCACCGAAGTGGCAGGCCCCCACGGTGACGCCCTGAAGATCCGGCTTGCGGCGCCTCCGGTAGACGGCAAGGCGAATGCCTGCCTGATCGGTTTTCTCGCCGACAGCCTCGGCGTGGCGAAGTCCGGCGTGGAACTGTTGAGCGGTGCCAGCGCACGCACCAAGCGCGTGCGCGTCGCCGGAGTTTCAGTGGATCACGCGGCTGAACGTCTCAGCTGAGCGTACCGGTACCGTCCCAGGCCAATCGGCCGTCAATCAGGGTATAGCGCACGCGGCCGGGGAAGGCCTTGCCGAGGAAGGGCGTGTTCTTGCCCTGGCTCTTCAGGTTCTCGCGGCTGACGACATACTCGGCCGCCGGATCGAAGACGCAGATGTCGGCGGCGGCGCCTAGCTTCAGGCAGCCCGAGTCGATGCCCAGCACCCGTGCCGGATCGGCGGTGATGCGCGCCAGCGCGGTGGCCAGCGGCAGTTTCATCTCGGCCGCCCACTTCAGCGTCATCGGCAGCAGCAGCTCAAGGCCGGTGGCGCCGACCTCCGCCTCCTCGAAGGGCATCTGCTTGCCATCGTCATCGACCGGAGTGTGGTCGGAACACAGCACGTCCACAGCGCCCGATGCCAGGCCGGCGCGCAGCGCTTCGCGGTCGGCGGCGGCGCGCAAGGGCGGGTCGAGCCGGGTGTGGGGGTCGAACCAAGCGATGTCGTGTTCGCTCAGGTGCAGATTGTTGATGGTCACGTCGCAGCTGATCGGCAGCCCCGACTCGCGCGCCGCGACGACCATCGCCAGGCCTTCGGCCGAGCTAAGGCGGCGCAGGTGAAGGCGTGCGCCGGTGGCACGTGCCAGGTTCACCAGCGCGGCGATGGCGATGGTCTCCGCCACCACCGGGATGCCGGGCAGGCCCAGGCGCGCCGCGACTTCGCCATCGTGGGCGACGCCGCGCTTGCCAAGGAAGGGATCCTGCGGCTGCAGCCAGACCGGGAAGTCGAAGGTCGCCGCGTACTGCATGGCGCGCATCAGCACCTGGGTATCGACAATGGTGCGATTGGCCTGGCCGAAGGAAATGCAGCCGGCCTCGGCGAGCTCCGCCATCTCGGTCAGGCGCTCGCCGGCAAGGCCGATGGTAAGCGCCCCCATCGGATGGACATGGGCGAAACCGGGATGGCGCGCGCGATGGGTAAGCATCTCCACCAGGCCGGGCTCGTCCAGCGGCGGGTCGGTATCCGGTGGGCAGACCAGGCGCGTGACGCCACCGGCGACCGCCGCCGCCATCTCGGATTCGAGCGTGGCCTTGTATTCAAAACCGGGCTCGCGCAGACGCGCCGAAAGGTCGATCAGGCCGGGGCATACCACGCAGCCGCTCGCGTCGAGCACGCTGTTGGCCTCGAAGCCTGCCGGCGGCGTGCCGATGCCAACCACGCGGCCGGCGCCGATGAAGAGGTCGAGGGCACGGTCCGTTGCGCTTGCAGGATCGATCAGGCGACCGTTCTTGATGTGGATCTTCATGGTTCAGTTCCCGCCCAGCATGGCCATTACCGCCATGCGCACCGCGATGCCGAACGTCACCTGCGGCAGAATCACCGCCTGCCTGCCGTCGGCCACCGCCGAATCGATTTCGACGCCGCGGTTCATCGGCCCCGGGTGCATGACAATGGCGTCGGGCTTGGCCAGCGCCAGCTTTTCCGGCGTCAGGCCCCAGGACTTGAAGAACTCCTGGGTCGAGGGCAGCAGCGCGCCTTGCATGCGCTCGTTCTGCAGGCGCAGCATCATCACCACGTCGACGCCGCGCAGGCCTTCCTGCATGTCGTTGAAGACGCGCACGCCGAGACGATCCACCGCCGCCGGCAGCAGGGTCTTGGGCGCGATCACGCGTACCTCGGGCACGCCCAGGGTCTTCAGCGCGTGGATCTGGCTGCGCGCCACGCGCGAATGGAGGATGTCGCCGACCACCGCCACCGTCAGCCGGGTGAAGTCCTTCTTGAAGTGGCGGATGGTGTACATGTCGAGCAGGCCCTGCGTCGGGTGGGCATGACGCCCGTCGCCGGCGTTGACCACATGGATGTGGTCGCGCCCGGTCGCCGCCAGGTGCTGCGCAATCAGGTAGGGCGCGCCGGACGAGGCATGGCGCACGACGAACATGTCTGCCTGCATCGCGGCGAGGTTGTCGACCGTGTCGAGCAGGGTCTCGCCCTTGTTTGCCGACGAGGTGCTGATGTTGAGGTTGATGACGTCGGCGGAAAGCCGCTTGGCGGCGATTTCGAAGGTGGTGCGCGTGCGCGTCGAGTTCTCGAAGAAGAGGTTGAACACGCTCTTGCCGCGCAACAGCGGCAGTTTCTTCACCTCGCGCTCGGCGACTTCGGTGAAGGGTGCGGCGGTATCGAGGATGCGCGTCAGCACGTCGCGCGGCAGGCCCTCGATGGTGATCAGGTGGTTGAGCTCGCCGTGCCGGTTGAGCTGCGGGTTGCCGCCATGTGTCGTCACGCTCATTTCTCCATCAGGCGAAAAGACAGACGGCCGTCATCCGACCGCTCCAGGGCCAGCATCTGCGCCACCGGCAGGCTCAGGGCATGCGGGCACCAGGTCGGCGCCACCGGCAGTTCGCGGCCGCCGCGGTCGCTCAGCACGGCGAGGTCGACGCGTCCGGGCCGGCCGTAATCGAAGATCTCGTTCATCGCCGCGCGTATCGTGCGCCCCGTGTAGAGCACGTCGTCGACAATGACGATGTGCGCGCCGTCGACGTCGAAGGGGATCTGCGAACTGCGCGCGTTGGCGTGCAGGCCGCGCTGGTTGTAATCGTCGCGGTGGAAGGAGACGTCGATGCTGCCGAGGGCGATCTTCAGGCCGAGCGCGGCATGCAGGCGTTCGGCGATCCAGACGCCGCCGGTGTGGATGCCGACCAGGGCGGTGGCGGACGCATCGACGTGGGGACGCATGGCGTCCGCCAGCGCGCCGCAGAGCGCTTCGGCGTCAGGCAGTTGCGGAATGGGCATGGCTTTCGGACCAGCTTTGGAGAATGATCAGGGCGGCCTCGGCGTCGACCCGCGCCTTGCTCTGGCGCCAGTCGAAGCCGCGTTCGCGCAGCGAGGATTCGGCCGCCAGCGAGCTGTAGCGCTCATCGACCGCGTCGACGGGCAGGCGGAAGCGGCCGCGCAGCTGCTGCGAGAAGCGCTCGCAGCGGGCGGTCATCTCGTGCGGCGTTCCGTCGTCGTTGAGCGGGCGGCCCACCAGCAGGCGCGCCGGCTGCCATTCGGCGATCAGCGCGGCGATGGCGGCGAAGCGCGCATCGTTGGCGGCGGCGGCGATCGTCGTCAGCGGCCGTGCCGCGGCAAGGCGGCCGGGGGCCAGCTGGGTACCGATGGCAACGCCGATGCGCTTGAGGCCGAAGTCGAAGGCGAGCACCGTCCCCTGGCCGTCAGGCATGTCCGGCGACTTCGGAGAGCTTGGCGAAATCGACCCCGAGAAGCTGCATCGCCGCGGGCAGGCGCTCTTCGGGCGGCGTCGAAAAGATGATGCCGGCGTCGGCGGCAACGGTGAGCCAGGAGTTCTGCGCGAGTTCCCATTCCAGTTGCCCGGCGGTCCAGCCGGCATAGCCCAGGCTGACCAGAACCTCGGCCGGTTCGCCGGTGCTGCCCATGGCCTGCAGGATGTCGCGCGAGCTGGTGAGGGCGATGCCTTCGCTGATGCTGAGCGAGGACTGCCATTGCCCGGCCGGACGATGCAGCACGAAGCCGCGGTCGGTCTGCACGGGGCCGCCAAAGTACACGGGTTGCTCGTTGAAGCGCGCCTCGGCCGCCTCGTCGTCGACCGGGATGCTGACGCGGTCAAACAGCCCGGCCAGGTTCATCTCCGTCGGCCGGTTGACGATGATGCCAATGGCACCGTCCGCGTTGTGCTCGCAGATGAAGGTGAGCGTACGCGAAAAGTTGGGATCGTCCATGGCGGGCATGGCGATCAGGAAGTGATTGGCGAGGCTGACGGTTTCCATGGCGGTTTCGACATTGTAATCTCTCAGTTCGTTCCAGCGCATTCCATCCCCATGTCCGCCGCCCTCGTCTGGTTCCGCCGCGATCTTCGTTGCCAGGACAATGCCGCCCTGCATCACGCGCTGCTGGCGCACGAGCGCGTGCATTGCGTGTTTGTCTTCGACAGCACGATCCTCGACCCGCTGCCGCGCCGCGACCGCCGCGTTGAATTCATCCTGCGCGCAGTCGAGGAGCTCGACGCCGGGCTGCGCGCGCTGGGCGGCGGGCTGCTGGTGCGCCACGGCGATCCGCTCACGGAAATCCCGAAGCTGGCGGCGAGCCTCGGCGTCGTCGCGGTCTACGCCAACCGCGACTACGAACCCGCCGCCATGGCACGCGATGCCAGCGTCGCGCGCCGTCTCACCAGCGCCGACTTTCATGAGTTCAAGGATCAGGTGGTGTTCGAGCGCGACGAGATCCTGACCCAGGGTGGTACGCCCTTCTCGATCTTCACGCCCTACAAGAACGCCTGGCTGCGGCGCCTTGGCGCGAGCGACCTCGCCACGCGCGAAGTCGAGCCGCATGCCGCCCGTCTCGCCCCTCCTGGCGTCGATGAACGCCTGCCGACACTGGCCGGACTCGGCTTCGAGACCACCGACCTGGCAGACCTGCGCATGCCCACCGGCATGAGCGGCGCCCAGGCGCTGTTCCGCGATTTCGCCGAGCGCATCGATGACTACGCGGCGAAACGCGACTTCCCGGCGCAAAAGGGCTGCTCCTACCTTTCCGCCCATCTGCGCTTCGGCACCGTCTCGATCCGCCAGCTTGCCGCCTACGCCCAAGGCCACGGCGGGCGCGGGGCGGAAACCTGGCTCGCCGAGCTGATCTGGCGCGACTTCTACCATGCCGTCCTCTGGCATCACCCCCGCGTCGTCACGCAGTGCTTCAAGCCGGAGTTCGATGCCCTGCGCTGGGACCACGCACCCGATCTCCTCGCCGCCTGGCAAGCGGGGCTAACCGGCTACCCACTGGTCGACGCCGCCATGCGCCAACTGACCCAGGCCGGCTGGATGCATAACCGCCTGCGCATGGTCACCGCCTCCTTTCTCACGAAAGACCTCGGAATCGACTGGCGGCTCGGCGAGGCCTGGTTCGCCGGCAAGCTGCTCGACTTCGACCTGGCGGCGAACAATGGCGGCTGGCAATGGGCGGCCTCGACCGGATGCGACACCCAGCCCTGGTTCCGCATCTTCAATCCGGTGGCGCAGTCGGAGAAGTTCGACCCCGACGGGCGTTTCATCCGCCGCTATGTCCCTGAACTGGAGCGGGTGCCGGCAAAGTTCATCCACGCCCCCTGGCGCATGGGCGACTCCGAGCTGGCACGCTGCGGCCTGCGACTGGGCCACGACTATCCCATGCCCGTGGTGGACCACGCGGAGGCGCGGGAGCGCACCCTCGCGCGCTTCAGGCAGGTACGCGCCGGCTGACAGGCCGGCCGGTTGCCACAGGCCCTGCTGCGGACACTACGTAGCCGGCGCCGTACTATTACCTATGGCGTAGGCGAAAGGCTTCGGGTCAAATACACCACCGGTCAAGCACCAGAAATAAGCCATTGTTACGAAATGGTTTTACGGTGTACGACGTGTCTGCCCCAGCGAGGAGCTTGCCATGAACACCTCCCATTGCCGCCGCTTTCGCTGCCTGACGACACCGGCTGTTGGCAGCCGCGATTCCGCCGCCGGCCCGATACCGGGGCATCGGCCATGAGAGCGACGCGGAAGTCGCTCTCGCTCTGGCTGAAATTCTCGCTGACGGGCGCGCTGATACTTGCCGTGCTGATCGGCGGCATGATCGCCTTCGGCAACCGGCACAACCATGACGCGGCAATCGAGGATGCCGTCGCCCTTTCACAGAGCCTGCACGACGCCACCATGGCCGGCCTGACGGCCATGATGATCACCGACACCATGGACAAGTCGCGCCTGTTGCTCGACCAGGTCAAGAAAATGGACAACGTCAGCGACCTGCGTGTGTTGCCTTCCACCGTCGCGCTGGAAGGGGTCGAAAGTTCGAAGATGATCGGCAAGGAGCGCCACACCCCGGTACCGACGGAGTATGAAACCCGCGTCTTGAACTCGGGCGAGGATTTCATCGAAACCGGCCGCGACGCCGGCGGGCCCTATCTGCTTGTGATCCGGCCGACGCGAAACGTCAAGAGCTACCTCGGCAAGAACTGCGTCGAATGCCATGACGCGGCAGAGAACGCCGTGCTTGGCGTGGTCAGCATGAAGGTCTCGCTCGCCCGGGTCGAAAAGTCCGGACGCGACTACCTGTGGAAGAACCTGCTCTTCGCCAGCCTGCTCGGCATTGTCCTGCTGGCGGTGCTGGCGACCGCGATTCGCCGATTCCAGCGGCGAGTCGTCGGCGGCGAGCCAGACCAGGTCGCCGACCTCGTGCGCCGCGTCGCCGATGGCGATCTCACGGTACATGCCGCCAGCGGCGACAGCGACTCGGCCAGCATCATGGCGGCGATCTCGCGCATGGCCACGCGACTCTCCGGCACCATCACCGAGGTTTCGGAGAATTCTTCCGCGCTGGCCAATGCTTCCCGCCAGGTTTCAGCGACCGCGCAGTCGCTCTCGCAGTCCAGCTCCGAACAAGCCGCTTCGGTCGAACAGACGACCGCCAGCATCCAACAGATGTCGGCCAGCATTGCCCGCAACACCGAAAATGCCAAGGTCACCGACACCATCGCCGCCGCTGCCGCACAACAGGCGCAGGAAGGCGGCAGCGCGGTGAGGAAAACCGTCGAGGCCATGAAGTCCATCGCCGGCAAGATCGGCATCATCGACGACATCGCCTACCAGACCAACCTGCTGGCGCTCAACGCCGCCATCGAAGCCGCCCGTGCCGGCGAGCACGGCAAGGGCTTTGCCGTGGTCGCCGCCGAAGTGCGCAAGCTGGCCGAGCGCAGCCAGGTCGCCGCCCAGGAGATCGGCGAGTTGGCAGGCTCCAGCGTCAAGATGGCCGAGCAGGCCGGCAAGCTGCTCGACGAAATGGTGCCCAGCATCAGGAAGACCTCCGACCTGGTGCAGGAAATTGCCGCCGCCAGCCAGGAACAAAGCGCCGGCGTGGGCCAGATCAATGGCGCCATGGGGCAGCTGAACAAGGCCACGCAGCAGAACGCCAGCGCCTCGGAAGAGCTGGCCGCCACCGCCGAGGAGATGGGCGGTCAGGCCGCCCAGCTGCAGGAGCTGATGAGCTTCTTCAGCACCCGGGCCGCCGAATCCGCGACTCCGGAAGGGCGGTACTAGAATTCCCGGAGCGTCGGCACACCGCCGGCATCGCGGCAATCGCAGCTTCTTGCGCAAGGTCGCTGAACGGAAACGGAGATCGGGAATGAAGACAGCGGTACTCGGCGCCGGCGCGGTCGGCTGCTATTACGGCGGAATGCTGGCGCGGGCCGGCCGCGATGTGGTCCTGATCGGTCGCCCGCCGCACGTGGCGGCCATCAAGCGCGACGGCCTCTACATGGAGACCAAGGCATTCCAGGAACATGTCAGGGTCGATGCCCGCACCGATGCCGGTGGTGTCGCCGGCGCCGACATGGTGCTGTGCTGCGTGAAGTCCAACGACAGCCTGCAGGCTGCGGCGGAATTGGCACCCCACCTCGCCCCGGGCGCTATCGTGCTGAGCCTGCAGAACGGCTACGACAATGCCCAGCGCCTGCAGGCAGCACTCGGCCGGCCGGTCCATCCGGCGGTGGTGTATGTCGCCACCGAGATGGCCGGGCCGGGGCACTTGCGCCACCACGGGCGCGGCGAGCTGGTGATCGGACCTTTTGACGGCAGCGCCGTGGTGGTCGCCGAGTTCGCCCGCGCCGGAGTGAGCGTCGAGACATCGGACAACGTTGCCGGTGCGCTTTGGACCAAACTGATCATCAACTGCGTGTTCAACGGTTTGTCGGCCATCACGCAGCTGCCCTATGGGCAGCTCGCGCAGGGCGAAGGAGTCGCGGAGGTGATGAAGCACCTGGTCGACGAGTGCCTCGCCATCGCCAGCGCCGACGGTGTCACCGTGCCAGGCGACATGCACGCGGCGGTTGCCGCCATTCCGCATTCGATGGCAACACAGAAATCCTCCACCGCGCATGACGTGGCCCGTGGCAGGCGCAGCGAGATCGACCACATCAATGGCTATGTGTTGCGCCGGGCCGCAGCGCTCGGCCTGCCGGCCCCGGTCAACCGCTGCGTCCACGCACTGGTGCGCCTGCTCGAAGAGCGTCCGCGCGAAGGCGGACGCTGAGCCTCAGCGCGGCGCCCCCAACCAGCCGGCTCCGACCGGCATTGCTTTCGGAAAGCGCAGGATTGCATAGCCGCTGCCGGCACCGCTGCCAGTGCCAGCGACCGCGTGCTGCCAATAGCCCCCGATTTGCCCGCGATCGAAATCGATCGCCTCGATCGCAAGGTTGAAGGTCGCGGTCATGTTGCCGACCCCCATCCAGTTGCAATAGTGGGGTGCAACTTCCATGGTGATCTCGTCCGCCGTGCGTACCTGTATCGTGCCTTCCATTGGTGCACAGACCAGCGGCGCGCCAATGAAGGTGCGCAGCATGTCCGCCTTGACCCGGACCTGGCCCGCCTGTTCGCCGTGCTCCGCGACGCTGAACACGAAACTGCGCGAACAGCCCGCTCCCGGGAGCAGTCCCCCCTGAACGAAATGGCAAACGCCAACATCGACGCAGTTGCGCTGCCTTGGATCGGAATCGCAAATCTCGACCATCTGCCCCAGGTTCGCCGCCAGCAGCTGCTGCAATGCGCCCGCCACCTGCGCTGCAGAATAGCGCTGGCTGCCCGGTGCGCAATCCTCAGCGGCGCAGATATAGACCTCCTTCACCGAATACTGCTGTGGCGTGCCAGCGCACCCAACAAGCACCACTGCCGCAAGCATTCCCAAACTGGCTCTCATCGCTTCACTCCCGGGGCGACTGCGTCCTGACGCACCCGCGTCAATGGAAATCCCATGCCGGTCGGTGCAACCACCGGGTATTGCCGGCGACCGAACTTGCGCTCGGCCAGCACCGGAACCTCGTTGTCCACGTAGTCCGCCAGTTCCAGCGTCTTGACGAAGCCGTCGGCGTCGACGTCGGCCTTGCCCTGCAGGCCCTCGGCGACCACCCAGGTGAACAACCCGTGCCCCTGATAACCTTCAAGCGCCTCCTGCGTCTCAGTCGAAGCGTAGAGGGTGGTCACGCCCACAGCGCGACTGAGGATCTTGATCGCGCGGTCCTCGCTCAGGCCGCGGGTGAGAAAAGCGACCTGCATAGCGTCACCAAGTTTGCCGGCGTTGCAGGTGTCCATGATGATCAGCTTCTTGGTTGCCGGCACGTTGCCCAACAGTTCCTTGAGCAGATTCTGGTCGATCGCGTCGCGGCGCAGGCTGGCGGTGGATGTCGAACCAACATTGGAGGTAATGAGGAAATAGGCATTGTCGTCTACTGTGCCGTGGCTCGCGGCATAGAACACGAAAAGATCTTCGGGACCGACATCGCCCTGCATCTGGCGCAGTGCAGCGGCGATCGCCTCGCGGCTAGTTTCGGCCGGCCGCAGCAGGCGCTTTACGTTGACCTTTTGGAACAGTGCTCCCGCCTGGCGCTGAAGGATGTCGCCAACCATCTGCGCGTCGGCGACGCTATTGCGCAGCCGCAGCGCCGGGTTGCGGAATTCGTCGATGCCAACCACCAGTGCATGGAGCGAGGGCCTGCGGATCGCTTCGAACCGTGCGTCGAGTTCATGCAGGGCTTCCTTGCTTTGCATCGTGTTCTCGGCGTTGAAAGCGACCGCCCGGATCCGGTTCAGGCCACGTACCAGCCTCAGGTGGTAATCGACGCTGCGCGTCGTCCCGGCAAGCCCCTCTACGCTCAAGTTACGCCCGCTGCCCAGCACTACCGCACTGCCGTTGAGGTACACCCGGACATCGCCGATTCCGCCGCCCAGGTCGGTCACAGCAAGCCGTACGTCGATCGCATCGCCCTCCGCCACAGCAGGAAGATCGACGAAGCGGATTTGCGGTGCCGGCCTGACGTCGGTGATGCGCTCGCGCCGCAGCGCGGATGCTTCCTGCGCCGGGGCTTGGGCCTGCGCCAGACGCTCGCGTTCGATCTGTGCCAGCCTCTCCCGCGCGGCAAGGACTTCCTGCTCGCGTCGGGCTTCCGCCTCGCGGGCCAGTCGTTCCGCTTCGGCACGTGCACGCTCGGCCAGCACCTGGCGCTCGCGCTCAGCAGCCTGTTGGGCCAGGCGCTCCTGCTCGAGTCGCTGTCGCTCCTGCTCTGCGCGCGCGCGATTTTCCTGCTCGACGCGCGCCAGTTCCGCCTGCCGCTGCTGTTCGGCCTCGGCGCGTTCGCGTGCCAAACGCGCCTCCAGCACCCGGCGCTGGCTTTCGGCCTCAATCCGCCTGCGCTCGACCTCAATGCGGTCCCGTTCGATCTGTGCCAGCTGTTCCTGGTTCCACAGCTCTTCCTGTCGCCGCCCTTCGTCAATGGTGTTGTCCTCCGGGGCGAGGGTCAGCCGCACACGTTCCGGTCGATAGAAGCTCTCGGCAAACTGGTCCAGTCCGTGCACTTCGTTGCCGATGCGCACGTTAATATGCTGAAAGCCATCGGCCGATCCGTCGAAATGGCCTTCCCGCGTGATCGCGACCCAATCGCCTCCGGCGAAGCCGAAGAGCTGCACCGCGGCGCTGCGGTCGGCAGCATTCCAGATCTGGGCCACGCCTGCATCGCCTGCGGCTATAAGGTGCCCGGGGGTCAGCGCGAGCGCATGCAGAGGGCCTATCCCGGCGTCGCTCTGCTGGGTTGCGTTGCGCTTCATGACGTCCCATTCGATCACGCGGCCGTCCTGGCCCGCAGACGTCAGACGGCTGCCGTCACGATTGAAACGCAGCGCCTTCACCGCGCCCGCGTGTCCGGCGAGCCGAGCGATTTCTGCCTGGCTCGCTACGTCCCACAGGCGCACGGTCGCGTCTTCCCCGGCCGACGCAAGCAGCCGTCCGTCAGGTGAAAAGCGCACTGCATTGACACGGTTTGCGTGCCCCCTGAGTTCCGCCAGGGGGCGGCCCGATGCGACGTCCCAAAGGCGGACGGTGTCGTCGTAGGACGCTGAGGCCAGGAGCCGGCCGTCGGCGGAAAAGTCCAGGCCCCGCACCGAGCTCCGGTGTCCGGAGAGAAGGCGCGGCGGTACCGCAGGACCGGCAAGGTCCCAGAGGCGTACTCCGTCGCTGCTCCCCGTTGCGGCAACGCGAGGATCGGCCGACAGGGCGACGGCATACACCGGTCCCGGATGCGGGCCAAGAATCCGCGACTCGCCCACCGGCAGCGCCCAAAGTCGGGCACTGCGGTCCTGTCCGCCGCTCAGCAGGCGCCTGCCGTCGCCGTCGATGTCGACGGACTCGACGGCTGCGGCATGCCCCTCCAATCTGCGCAACTGCCGACCTGTGTCGAGGTTCCACAGGCGCAGGCTACGGTCGGCACCGGCGACCACCAGCAGGCGGCCGTCGCCATCGGAAGCCACGGCACGAATCTCCCCGACGCGGCGCGTGAGCACGCGGTCCGCTGCGCCGGACGGCATCTTCCACTGGCGCAAAGCACGGTCGAACCCGCCCGTCACCAGACCTTTAGCATCCGGCGCCCAGGCCACTGCATTGATTTCGCCGCTGGGCGCCGCAATGTCGAGCAGACGAAGCTTGCGCGCAAGATCCCAAAGCACTATGGTGCCGTCCTGACCGGTACTGGCAAGCCGGTCAGCCGCCGGGTCAAAATCCAGCCCAAGCACCGCGCCGCGGTGCCCGGCATGGGCAAACAGTTCAGCCCCGCTGTCGGTGTCCAGCACTTTTACCGAACCCTCGCGGGTGCCGACGGCCAGAAGGCGGCCATCACGCGAATAGGCGAGCGCACCGCCACCGCCCGGTACCGCCGGGAATTCGCGGATCACGCTGCCGGACACCCCGTCCCAGACGCGCAGGGAGCCGTCGTCCGAGAGGCTGGCAAGGCGCTGGCCGCCTGCGGCAAATCGCAGCGCCCGTACCGCAGCACCGCCTGACTGCAGGCTACGCTCCTTGCCACCGGCGGCCTCCCAAAGCTTGATCGCACCGTCGAAGCCGGCCGACGCGAAGCGGCTTCCGTCAGGCGCACAGGCCACCGCGAGAATGATATTTTCGTGGCCGGGAAGGGACTTCAGCAACGCACCGGTTTCGGCGTCCCAGTAGCGAACCACGCGATCGCGGCCGCCCGACACCACCCGCCGCCCGTCCGCAGAGACCGCCGCCTGCGCCACCGCGCCCTGATGCCCGTAGAGGCCGCGTATCTCGCGTCCGCTGACCGCGTCCCAGAGCTTGACAGTGCCGTCGAGGCTTGCCGATACGAGACGCCGTCCGTCCGCCGAGTACGCTACCGAGGTCACTGGCGCGCGGTGGCCGAGCTGGACGAAGACATCGGCAGAATCGCTTTCCGCCTGGGCCGGCAGCGCCGCGACCGCGACCGTCAGGGCCATTGCCCATGCACGCCGTGCTGTTCCCATTGCCTGACCTTTCCGCACGACGCCCGCTCCCGGAATTCCGAGGCCTCCGGACGCCGCAACTGCCCCCGGCAAAATTGTAGATCGCGGCAAAGAAGTTTGCTTGGTCGCGCCGCGCCGTCCCGCCAGGGCCGACTTTTCAACCAACGCCGACGGCTCCTGCCGTCGGACACGCAAGAAACGTCGCCTCAGGCCGCGAGTTGCCGGCGGTCGAAGGGCAGCCGGTGCAAGCGGCGGCCGGTGGCGGCGGCCAGCGCATTCGCCACGGCCGGCGCCACCGGCGGCACCCCTGGTTCGCCGATGCCGGTGGGCGGTGCCGTGGAGGGCAGGATATGCACCTCGACTGCCGGCATGTCCGGGATGCGCAACATGGGAAAGGCGTCGAAGTTGCCCTGCTCGACGCGGCCGTCCCTGAGCGTGATCTCCTGCGCCAGCGAGCTCAGTGCGAAGGCCACGCTGCCTTCGACCTGCGCCCGCACGTTGTCCGGATTGATCGCCGTGCCGCAGTCGACCGCACTGACGATGCGGTCCACCTTGTAGCTGCCGTCGGGCCGGACGCTGACCTCCGCAACGTGGGCGACGCAGGAACGGAAGGATTCATGCACCGCGATGCCGCGTCCCCGGCGCACGCCGCCAGCGCCGGCCAGCGGGCTTCCCCAGCCGGCCTTTGCCGCCGCGAGTTCGAGCACGGCACGGTGGCGCGGGTGGCCGGCGAGCAATTCACGGCGCAGCGCCAGCGGATCCCTGCCGACTGCCGCAGCGACCTCGTCGAGAAAGGTTTCGGTGGAATAGGCTGTGTGCGAGGACCCCACCGAGCGCCACCACAGCACCGGCACGCCGATGTCGCTGGGCGTGTGCAGTTCCACGCGCACATTGGGAATGGCATAGGGTAGGTTGGCCGCACCCTCCACCGAGACGACGTCGATGCCATCCTTGACCATCCCGGCAAAAGGCGAGCCGGCGAGGATGGACTGGCCGACGAGGCGATGGCGCCAGCCGGCCAGCCGGCCCTGACCGTCGATCGCGGCTTCGAGGGCATGATGAAACAGGGGGCGGTAGTAGCCGGCGCGCATGTCGTCCTCGCGCGTCCATACCAGCTTGACCGGTGCCCTGCCGCGGATCGCCCGGGCAATCTGCGCGGCCTCCAGCACGTAGTCCGAATCCTTGCAGGCGCGACGGCCGAAACTGCCGCCGGCATAGAGCATGTGGATCTTCACCTGTTCCACCTTCAGCCCCAGCAGTTTCGCCAGCGCGTGCTGGTCGCCGGTGTGCAGCTGCTCGCCGTTCCAGACCTCGCAGCTGTCAGGGCCGAGACGCACCACGCAGTTCATTGGCTCCATCGCCGCATGCGCAAGGTAGGGGAAATCATAGTCTGCACGCAGCCGCTTCGCCGCCCCGGCAAAGCTGGCGTCGATGTCGCCGGCCTGCCTCGCCACCAGGCCCGGCGTTTTCGCCAGGGCGCGGTAGCGCGTGAAGATCTCTTCGCTGCCGAGCATGAAGGCGGCACTTTCGTCCCAATTCACCTGCAGCGCATCGCGCCCCTTCTTCGCGCTCCAGGTATCGCGGGCAAGCACGGCAACGCCTTGGGGTATCGGCACCACATCGAGGACGCCCTTCACGGCCTTTGCCTTGCCGGCATCGAAGGAGTTGACGCGCGCACCGAAGCGCGGCGGGTGCGCGACCATGGCGACCAGCATGCCGGGCAGGAACACATCCTGCGTGAATTGCGCCGAGCCGTCGGTCTTGTCCCTGGTGTCCTTGCGCGCGGCGTGGCGCCCGATCAGGCGGAAATCCTTCGCTTGCTTGAGCCGGATTTCCGTCGGTACCGGCAGGGCTGCGGCCTCGGCCGCCAGCTGCCCGAAACTGGCCTTGCGCCCGCTCGCCGCGTGACTGACGACACCATCGCGCACGGCAATGCCGTCAACATCGACCTGCCAGCGCCGGGCGGCGGCGGACACCAGCATCGCCCGGGCAGCCGCGCCGGCCTTGCGCATCTGCTCCCAGGAATTGCCCATTGCCGTGCTGCCGCCGGTTCCCTGTGCCGGCCCCCAGAACAGGTTGTTGTAGCGGCTGGCGTCGGCCGGAGCACCCTCGACCCGGACCTGGTTCCAGTCGGCATCGAGCTCCTCGGCCAGCAGCGTGGCCAGTCCGGTGTAGGTGCCCTGGCCCATTTCGAGATGCTTGGCGATCACTGTCACGCTGTTGTCGACGTTGATGCGCAGGAAGGCGTTGGGGGAAAAGGCAAGGGCGCCCGACATCGTGTCGGCAGTCTTGCCGGGCCCCGAGACCGGATTTGCGGCAAACGCTGCCGACGGCAGGCAGACACCCAGCACGAGCCCGGCGCCTGCTTTGAGGAAGCGCCGGCGGCCGGCGCTGAGGTTGGCGATTTCGCGGTTCGCGTCCATGGCTGACCTCCTTACGCCAGCGCCCGTGCCGCTTCGTGGATCGCGGCGCGGATGCGGACATAGGTGCCGCAACGGCACAGGTTGCCGGCCATCGCGGCATCAATGTCGGCATCGGTCGGCTTGCGATTCGCGCGCAGCAGCGCCACCGCACCCATGATCTGCCCTGATTGGCAGTAGCCGCACTGGACGACGTCGAGCTTGCGCCAGGCTTCCTGGACCGCGCGACCGACCTTGTCGCCGCCTGCGGCTTCGATGGTGGTGAGCTTCTTTCCCGCCGCCGCGGATACCGGCAGCGAACAGGACCGCACCGGAGCACCGTCGAGCAGGACGGTGCAGGCCCCGCACAGCGCCTGGCCGCAGCCAAACTTGGTGCCCGTCAGGCGCAGCGTGTCACGCAAGGCCCAGAGCAGGGGGGTATCCGGCTCGACGTCGAGCGCCGCCGGTTTGCCATTGACATTGAGTCGGATCATCTCGGTCTCCATCGGGCGGAAGTGGCGGGGCTCTGGCGGCCCCGTGTGCCGTCCACTCTACGCCGTTCGCGACGATCGATGCTGCAACGAGCGAGGCCGATCGCGTGTCGCCCGGGGCGCGGCCGGCCGGCTGACGGTGGCGCGGCACGGCTACCGGCAACGGTGCGCGCGCCGGGCTACACTTGGCGCCATGCACACCATGTCTCGCCGAGGCCACTTGCCGAAAAGCCATCTTCGTCGCCGGCTCCTGGCGACATGCCTGCTCACGACGGCGCTGCTATCGCCCCCCGCCATCGCCGCCCGCGATGGAGACATCGAATGGGTGACGTTTGGCGACTTCAGCATTGCCCGCAGCGAAACCACCATCGGCCAGTTCCGCCGCTTCGTCGAACAGACAGGCCTGAGAACCGCGGCGCAACGCGCCGGCGGCGGACGGATCTACGAGGACGGCTGGACGCGCAAGCCGGGCTGGAACTGGGCCGCGCCGTATGGCCCCGGCTACCGGCCGCAAGACGACGAACCGGCGGTGCATCTCACCTTCGACGAAGCCGCGGCCTTTTGCCGCTGGGCCGGCGGGCGCCTGCCGACTGATGCCGAATGGGTTTCTGCCGCCTATACCGAACAAAGGTCGGATCCGCCTGCCGCGTTTCGCCGCGGGCAGACCTATCCGTTTCCGACCGGAGCAAGCCCGCACGGTGCGCAGTGCCTTGACGACTGCGGGCCGCAGGCGCGACAGCGGGCGGTGCCCCACGGGGCCCGCCTGTTGCGGGGCCACGGACATTCGCGGGCGCGCGATGCGCAGCCGGGCGTAAACGGCCTCAAGGACATGGGTGGCAATGTCTGGGAATGGCTGGACGAGCCCCGGCCGGCCGCGCCCGACGCCGAGCGTCGCACCCGCGGCGGCTCATGGTGGTACGGCGCGGCGCAAATGCGTGCGGATCACCTGCAGGGCAAGCCGCCCGATACTGCCGTGGCGTATATCGGATTTCGTTGCGCGAAAAGCGCGATTGTTGCTTCGCGCTCAGGGCCAACGACACCTGCCCATATCGCCGGGGAATGATCGGCCCGGATACGACCCGCGGCTGGCGCCGGGCGACCGAATTCGCGCAGGCGCAGCGCCACCGCCCGTCCGGGCAGGCGCTGCCGGACACTCATGGCAATGGCAGTTCTGATCGGGGATTTCTAATCCGGAATTCTTTTGAAGACGCCGGAAACACGGTTCAGGTCATCGTCACCGAGTCCAGCCTCATAGAATGACTCACGCCACCAATCCAGTACGCTGGTCTCGATGTCGTTCAATATCTTGCGCGCATTATCCCGATCGAGACCGAACGCATCAGACACGGACAGCAGATTTCCAACCGTTCCGGCACCCGATTCGCCAATCAACAGCGCATGTCGATGCACCTCTCGCCGATTGAACCCCGGCACCATGTCGTAGGCGTCGGCCAGTGCAAACGCGTCGCGCTCCAGGTGGACCAAACCGTGATTTAGTTCGTGGTCGTCATCATTGCGGATCACGACATTGAAGACGAGTCGCCGAAACAGTTCCAATCGCGCGTCCAGAGTCACGCCGAACCTGGGCATCCATCGCGCAATTCGCTGGTAGGACCCTGTTCCCAACCGCGCATAGCTGGGGTCGGCATGAAAGATTGTCCGGGCACTCAGGAATCCCCGGCGATGAATTCGGCCATTCGTGACGACGCGATCGAAGCGCCGGACGAGACAGATGTCTTTTCCATCGATTTCCCGCAGACGCGTTTCCGCGGCCGCGATTCCGCAGCGACGAGCCAGAGACATAGTGGCATGCTCGAGTCTCGGTATGCTAATGAGCTTGTCGTCCGCGCTCGGAAACTTTGCAATCCAGACAGCATTGTCCTCGACGATATTGCACTTCGGTCGGGCGCCGCCAGTCCCAGGGTGAAGTGCCCGAAGTAGTTCCTGATCAACGGGCGTATCGGTTTCTACGGCCTCGGCTGCCACAAGCAGATCGGCCAAGGGGAATTCGCGGCTGGCAAGTTCCACCGGCGGTTGATTCGGTGACTCGGAAAATGCCAGGCAGCCTGAGCGTCCCGGGTCGTTAAGCAGGAGGTACCCACGTGGAATTTCCCGTTGCCCTATAAGGCGATTGATCACTCGGATACCCCAGGTGTCCGGGCAGGCGTCCAGAACAGCGGCCGGATACCCGCCAAGATCGTTGATCAGGGTCTCTCCCTTGCGCAATGGCAATGCCACCGGATCGATCGGGATAGCGTCTGATCGGTCAAGATAGGATCGACCGTAGGTGAAGTAGCCGACGGGATTGGCCGCGGTAGAGGCAATTTCGATTCGTCCAGCGACGACGGGGTCATCACTCTCAGGCAGGTATATCCAGACGAAGAGATCAGAAGTCATCTTTCGTCTTCCTCGGCAGGTAGACGCGTTTGCGCTCTGCGTCGAGAGTGAGGGATAGCCCTTCCCGATCCAGCCCCGGATCGGCAATCAATTCGATTTCCCTCGACAACCCCATTACCCAGAGCACGTGGAGATAGATTCCCAGGGCCGTCCGAGCATCCCCCTTTTCAACCGCCCGAATCGTCACGAGCGAATATCCGGTTCGCTGGGCGAGATCCTGTTGGCGCCAACGGCGAGCCTTACGTGCGGCGTGAATCCTTCCGCCCAAACGAGCAGATATCTCGGCGACCTCCTTGGGAATCGAAGATGAAATAGATACCATGGTTTCTATTATTATCAATTAAGGAAACCATAGCAATCTTTTTTAAGTCCACATCTGCTGTCAGCACAGTATTGGTGGCCCTCGACTTTGCCAAGGCGAAGTCAATAAAGTGTTCTGCGAACTAAACGCGGTGAAGTCGGCGCAATTTATTGTTTCGCAGTTCGGGCACGGAAGGCAGTAGTCGAAACGGTGAAATCATCCCGACATCCCAAAAATTGTGGGCACAGAGTAGGCACGAATTGGGCACACAGTGGGCACGGAAACGTCAGCGTTAGCTGCCCTGACTCCTGCTATTCGTGCCCAATAGCGTTTCGTTTTTCGAAACGAACGTGCGAGCCCAACTATCCCCAAGCAATAAAGGGGCCAATAACTCGCCCGAAAATTTTGAGAATACGCTTAAGTATTAATGGATTGGCGCGCCCGGCGCGATTCGAACGCACGACCCCTGCCTTCGGAGGGCAGTACTCTATCCAGCTGAGCTACGGGCGCTTTGGGCCAAAAAGGAGAAACGACAGCGGAAGGTATTTTAGCGCACGTTGATCGACATGACTCCCGCTGTCGGCGCCCGGTCCAGACCCGGCGCCGCCGCGTCGAGCGGAGTGGCCGCCGCACGCTGCCGACCATCGGTGCAAGCCCTTCCTCTATAATTTGCGCCTTTCCACGACTCTTCCGGGATGACGCTCATGGTCCAGACAAAAATCCGCATGCTCGCACTGGCGGGCGTGGCCCTTGTATCCATCGGTGGTCTGGCATTCGCCGCCGGGCAGGACGACGAAGCGGTGATCCGTCGCATCGCCCCGGTGGCCAGCGTGACGCTGGCACCGGCAAGTTCGGCGGTGGCAGCCGGCAACCGCAGCGGCGAACAGATCTACAAGGTGGTCTGCGGTGCCTGCCATGACGCAGGCGTGGCGGGTGCGCCCAAGCTGGGTGACAGCGGCGCCTGGGCGCCGCGCTTGAAGCAGGGCCTGGACGGCCTGATGAAATCGGCCACCGCCGGCAAGAACGGCATGCCGCCGCGTGGCGCCTCCGACGCCAACGACACGGAACTGGCACGCGCCATCGTCTTCATGGCGAACAAATCGGGCGGCAACCTCAAGGAACCGGCGGCGAAGTAAACACCGCGCTGTTCCGCCAAAGGGGCCTGCGGGCCCCTTTTTCGTTTCAGGCCTTGCCGGCCAGCATGGCGCGCAGGCGGGCGGCCTTTTCGCGCGCGGCCTCGGGTTCCGGCACGCTGTTGCGGCGCTGCGCCGCGGAAGCGACCTCGGCCCCCATCTCGGCGATGAAACGCGAGGGCTCGCGCGCCATCAGTTCGCGCCCCTGCTTGCGCTTCTCGCAATGGCTGACGGTCAGGCTGGCCTGGGCGCGGGTAATGCCGACGTACATCAGGCGCCGCTCTTCCTCAAGTTTGCCCGGCTCCAGCGAATCGCGATGCGGCAGCAGGCCTTCCTCGACGCCGACCAGGAAGACATGGCGGAATTCGAGACCCTTGGCGGCGTGCAGTGTCGCCAGCTGCACGGCATCGACATCCCCCTCGCCCTTCTCCAGCATCGACAGCAGCGCCACCGACTGCGCCAGTTCGAGCAGGTTCTTGTTTTCTTCGCTGCCCTTCTTCTCCAGCCAGTCGAGCAGGTCGCTGATGTTGGACCAGCGCGCCTCGGCCTCGCGCGGCTCCATTGACTCGAACAGCCAGCTCTCATAGCCGATGGCGCCGACCAGCTCGCGCAGCAGGCGCCCGGCGGGCTCGCGCGTCGCCCGCGCCTCGATGCGCTTGATGAAATCGCCGAACTCGCGCAGCGCGGTACGCGGCTTGACGGTGATCTCGGTATCGAGCCCGGGGGCATAGATGGTGGCAAACAGGCTGCGGTGGCGGCGACCGGCAGCCAGCCCCAGCGCCTCCAGGGTGGTGCCGCCGACGCCGCGCTTTGGGCTGGTGACGGCGCGGATGAAGGCCGGGTCGTCATCCTGGTTGGCCAGCAGGCGCAGGTAGGCGGTGATGTCCTTGATCTCGGTGCGCTCGAAGAAGGATTGCCCGCCCGATATGACATAGGGGATCTTCTGCGCGCGCAGCTGTTGCTCGAGCGCACGCGCCTGATGATTGCCGCGATAGAGGATGGCGTAGTCGGAATACTTCGTGCGCCGTTCGAACCGGTGCGCCGACAGCCGCGAGACGACCCACTCGGCCTCGTGCTCGCCATCGCGGCAGGCCTGCACGTGGATCGCCTCGCCCTGGCCGTGCTCCGACCAGAGCTGCTTCTCGAACAGCTTGGGATTGTTGGCGATAAGCGCATTGGCCGCGCCCAGGATGCGCGCCGTCGAGCGGTAGTTCTGTTCCAGCTTGACCACTTTCAGGCTCGGGTAATCGTCGCGCAGCAGGCGCAGGTTTTCGCTGTCGGCGCCGCGCCAGGCGTAGATCGACTGGTCGTCGTCACCCACCGCGGTGAAGGAATCGCGGCCCCGGGTCAATAGGCGCAGCAGGAGGTACTGGCCGCGGTTGGTGTCCTGGTACTCGTCGACCAGGACGTGCCAGAGGCGGCTGCGCCAGCGCTCGGCGGCTTCTTCGTTGTCGCTGAAAAGCCTGACCGGCAGGCGGATCAGGTCATCGAAATCGACTGCCTGGTAGGCGCGCAGGCTGCGCTCGAAATCGGCATAGAGCCTGGCCGCCGCGGCTTCGATCTCGTCCGCCGCGCCGGCAAGCGCGGCGTCCGGTTCGACGAGCTGGTTTTTCCACAGCGAGACGCGCGACTGCAGGGCGCGCAGACGCAGCTTGTCGACATTGCCGGCGAGCTCCTGGAACAGCGCCGTGGTGTCGGCCGCATCGAGGATGGAAAAGCCGGGCTTGAGGCCGAGCTTGCCCGCCTCCTGGCGCAGGATGCGCACGCCGAGTGCATGGAAGGTGGCTACGATGAGGCCCTCGGCGCGGCCGCCGACCAGCTTGCCGACGCGCTCCTTCATTTCACGGGCGGCCTTGTTGGTGAAGGTGATGGCGGCGATCTGCGAGGGCTTGACGCCATAGTCCTCGACCAGCCAGGCGATCTTCTGCGTGATCACCCGCGTCTTGCCCGAGCCGGCGCCGGCCAGCACCAGCAAGGGCGAATCGAGGTGGCGCACGGCCTCCAGCTGGGCCGGGTTGAGCTTGGTCATGAATTCACTTCCGCCGGCGCCGTGCTGCCAGCGCCGACTTTTGCAGGCCGGGCCACGCGGCCCGACGCATTCACTTCAGCGCGCCGAACACCTTCTGCGCGAGCTTGCCGGCAGCCCCGGCCGGATCCTTGCGGATCGCCTTTTCTTCCTCGGCGATCATCAGGTAGAGGCCGTCCAGGGTCTTCTGCGTCACGTAGGTCTCAAGCTGTGCGTCCTGCTCGCGCACCAGGCCGAGCTTGGCCGCCTTGCCGGCCAGCTGGTCGTACTTTTCGGCGAGCTTCACCCTGGCCATCGCCTGCTTGACCACCGGCTTGAACTTCGCCGCCAGCGGCCCGGAGGTGGTGCGGCGAAAGTACTGGGTCGCCGAATCCTCGCCACCCGAGAGTATCCCTTTGGCATCATCGACCGACATCTGCTTGATCGAGTTCACCAGCAGGGTTTTGGCCTGGGGCACAGCCGCCTCGGCGGCACGGTTCATGGCATTGACAAGTTCGTCCGCCTGCCGGCTCATGCCGAGGCTGCGCATCAGACCTTCGATCTTCTGCACGTTCTCGGGCAGGGGGATCTTCACCTTCGGGTTGCCGAGAAAGCCATCCTGCTTGCCGAGCAGGTCGACGGCCTTGCCGGCACCCTGGGTGAGTGCCTCCTTGAGGCCCTTGCCGGCGTCCTTGCCGGTAATGTCGGCAAGGCTCAGGGCGTGCGCGGAAGCGGCCAGCAGCAGGCCGGCGAAGAGTGCGAGGATTTTTCGCATGGTTTGGTTCTCCTGAAAACAAAAGGCCGCCGCCGGGCAGGCGGCGGCCGGCAATGCCCGACCTACTTCGGCCGCAGTTCGCGGCGCAGGATCTTGCCGACGGGCGTCTTCGGCAGGTCGGCACGGAACTCGACGTACTTGGGCCGCTTGTAGCCGGTGAGGTTTTCCTTGAGGAAGTCCTGCACCGCCTGCTCGCTCAGGTTCGGATCCTTCTTGACGATGAAGATCTTAGGCACCTCGCCCGAATGCTCGTCGGGCACGCCGATCACCGCCGCTTCGAGGACCCCCGGACACTTCATCGCCACTTCCTCGATCTCGCTCGGATAGACATTGAAGCCGGAGACCAGCACCATGTCCTTCTTGCGGTCGACAATGCGCGTGTAGCCGTTCTCGTCCATGATGCCGACATCGCCCGACTTGAAGAAGCCGTCGGCAGTCATGACCTTCGCCGTCTCGTCCGGGCGCTGCCAGTATCCGGCCATCACCTGCGGACCGCGGATGCATATCTCGCCGGACTCGCCCAGCGGCACGTCCTTGCCATCTTCGTCGCGAATGGCGATGTCGGTGGAGGGCATGGGCAGGCCGATGGTGCCGGTGAAACCCTTGAGGTTGGCGAGATTGCAGGTGGCCACCGGTGACGTCTCCGACAGGCCGTAGCCTTCGACAATGGCGCTGCCGGTGAGCGCCTTCCACTTTTCCGCCACCGGCTGCTGCGTCGCCATGCCGCCACCTAGGCTGATCTTGAGGCTGGAGAAGTCCAGCTTGGCGAACTCGGGGTTGTTGGCCAGGGCGTTGAACAAGGTATTGAGGCAGGGGAAGATGTTGAACTTGAAGGTCGACAGCTCCTTGACGAAGCCGGGGATGTCGCGCGGATTGGGGATCAGCAGGTTGCAGGCGCCGATGCGCGTGCCAATCATGTTGCAGACCGTCAGCGCGAAGATGTGGTACAGGGGCAAGGCGCAGACGAAGTTCAGCTGCTCGTCGGAGGTGCGCGTATTGACTGCCGGCTGCAGCCATTCCTCGACCTGCAGCATGTTGGCGACGACGTTGCGATTCAGCAGCGTGGCCCCCTTCGACACGCCGGTGGTGCCACCCGTGTATTGCAGGAAGGCGACATCATCGGGGCCGCGCTCGACCGGCTTCAGGCTCATGCCCGAACCCTGGGATACAACATCGTTGAAACGGAAGGAGCCGGGCAGCGAGAATGCCGGCACCATCTTTTTCACCTTGCGCACGACGAAATTGACCAGCATGCCCTTGAGGCCGCCGAGCAGATCGCCCATTGCCGCGACCACGACATGCTTGACCGGCGTGTTGGTGATCACCTTCTCCAGCGTGGTGGCGAAGTTCTCGATGATGATGATGGCTTCGGCACCGCTGTCCTTGAGCTGGTGCTCGAGTTCGCGTGGCGTGTAGAGCGGATTGACATTGACCACGACGTAGCCGGCGCGCAGCACGGCGGCAACCGCCACCGGGTACTGCATGATGTTCGGCATCATGATCGCGACACGGCTGCCGGGCGCCAGCCCCCTCGACTGCAGCCAGGCGCCCAGGCTGCGCGAGGCGGTTTCCAGCTGACCGTAGGTGATCGACTTGCCCATGCAGATGAAGGCCGTGCGCGCAGCGTATTTGCGCATCGACTCTTCGAGCATGGCAGCGACGGTCTTGTATTGGCCGGCATCGATTTCCGCCGGTACGCCCGCCGGAAAATTCTTGAGCCAGGGTTTTTCCATGGTGGTCTCCTCCGTTTTGTTGCCGGACATTATTGCATTTGCCATGGCCGGCGTCAGCAGTCGCGAGGAAAGGACCCGACCGGTGCCGTTCGGGGCCCTCCGATGTCAGCGCGCCAGGACGGAACCGGTGACGCCGGCGCCACCGGCCTTGAGGTCATAGGACGAAATCACGCCCTGGATCGAGGTACTGCCGATCGCCGCGCCATGGGCACTGCCGTTGCCGGCAGTCACGGCGCACCCGGTACAGGTCACGCTGAGCGGAGCGCCCTGCCCGGTGAGGAAATTGCTCAGGCTGACCGACCCGCCTGAAAGCGAGGCGTTCCAGCTGCGCGCGATGGCGTCGGAAACGCTCAGCGTATAGGTTTTCACCGAGGGCACGCCGGAGACGTTGTCGAGCGTAATCGTCAGGCCGACGGTACCGCCCACCAAGCCGTTCTCGGCGATCGGCTTGGTGTATTCGTTGTTTGCCACCGCAGCGGTGAAGGTCATCGGGCCGCCGGCCGTAAGCACCGGCACCAGCACCGAACTCGGCGTGGCGTTCGGGGCGCCCATGAAGTGGAAGCGACTCGGGTTGCGCACACCCATGCCGTCGCTGATCTGGCCGCCGGCGTAGATGCCCCAGCGCACCGGAATGCCGCCAACGGTAGTGCCGCCCTGCTGGAGCAGCGGCGCGCCATTGTTGTTATAGGAGAAATTGCCCCCCCCTACGCTGAGCATGTTGCCGGCAGCATCAAGCGCGATGCCGAAGCCGTCACCAACGACGCCGGCGCCACTGCCGACCGCACTGCCTGAGAGGTCGCCGCCGGTGGTGGCAAAGCCCTTGGGCGCGGCGACGAAGTTCTGCGGCGGATTCGACAGGTCGAGCGTACCCTTGATCGTCGGCGGCAAGGGTGGGGCCAGATTTCCGGGGGGTGGCAAGGCCCCGGGGATCGGCGCACCGCCAGGGACGGGCTGAACACCGCCGGGGGCAGGCCCAAGCGGCACGCCACCGGGCGGAGTCTGCACGCCCGAACCGGGGCGGGGCCCTGTGCTGCCCGGTTCCTGGGCGCCCGTCGGCGCCGTGCCGGCCGGCTGACCTGGCTGCTGCGGCGCGCCATTTCCGGCGCCGCCCTGTTGCGGCGCCGATCCGGCACCTGCCTGGGCCGGCCCGCGCGCTTCGCCGCGCTTCTGGCCCTCGGCGCCTTCGCCTTCTTTCCGCTGCTGCTCGCGCCCTTCGCCTTCGCGCGGGCCACGCTGCTCGCCACGGCCGCCGCTCGCCGCAGGCGTGCGCATGAAAGCGGGAATCTGCGGCAGGCGCACCGGCGCCACGGTCGGCGTCGGCGGTGCAAAGCCCGCCTGGTTGGGCCCGAGTTCGATGCGGCCGCCGGCATTCTCGATGAAGGTCTGCCCGACATTCACCTTGTCGTAGGTTCCCGGTGGCCCGAGCGGTGTCTCGCCCGGTGCGGGCGGCGGAATGTAGAGAGGTTCGTGGTCGGTGCCGCGTATGCCGATGGTGGCGGTCGGCGTCTGGATGCGATAGGCGCTGGGGCGATTGCGCCCGATCAGGCCGGTAATGCTGCGAAAGCTGCCCCTGAGCAGTGCCATCAGGCCCTGCTCGCTGCCGTCAGCCTGCCCCGAATAGCGGTAGCTGTCGAAGCGCAGGCGTGTGCCGGCGCGCACGGCCACCATCGCGCCATCCACCATTAGCAGCTGGGCCTGACTGTTGTCGGCGGTGACGACCATGTCGCCCTCGTCGATCGAATCGCCCTTCTTCAGTTGCTTCTTGGCTCCCGCCGCGGACTCGACATAGGCCACGCCGGCGACGAACTGGACGCGACCGACCGGCGCCGCCAGCGCGATGACGGCGGGCAGCAGCAGAAGCAGGGCAAGGAATTTGCAGCGCAGGCCCATACGGTCTCCGGAGATCAGCGGAAGTCGCGACGCAGGCTAACCGACACATCGTAGCGCATCGTGTCATAAATCGCCACGTTGGAGTCATTGCGCGACACCGCGACCTGCGGCCGCAATGTCCAGTCCGGGGCAAAGCGCCAGTTCGCGCCCAGGCCGAAGTCATACTGGGCGTCGCGCCGACGCACCAGGAACAGGGTGTTGTAACGGCTGTAGATCCCCAACTGCGCCGCGGCATTGGCGAACAGGTCGAGCGAGGCGTCGGCGGCCAGCGAAGCGCCAATGCGGAACCCGGCAAGTTCGCGGTTGCCGTCGGCCCTGACGCGCTCTTCGCGTTCCCGACCGGCGAAGGCGCCGATGAAGGTCGTCACCGGACGGTCGCGGGGAAACACGCGCTGCAGCCCGGCGCCGAGCATGACGATGTTGACGTCATTGGCGCGCTGGTCGGCCGTGACGTAGCGAACCTCGTTGTACTGGGCCGACAGCGCAGTGGTGGTGTTGGCATCGAGAGCGTGCCGCCATTCGCCCAGAGCGGTGGCAACGCCGCGATAGCGATCGCTTTCGAGGCTGTAGTCGTTGTAACCGGCGCCGATCCGGTAGAGGTTCCTGCCGGCGCTGAAGGCAGCGCCGGCGCGCACGTCGATGCTGCCGACGTCATAGGCATTGAGATCGTCGTGGTCGCGCAGCTGCAGGTCGCCGCCGGCGTAGAGCGTGGTGGATTCATTCACGGCGTACTGCGCTTCGCCACCCAGCATGGCAGCGCCGTAATCATCGCGCTGGGCGCGGCTCGCCGCGCCGAGGGTGAAACTGCCGCCGAAGGCCGGGATGGCCACGGAAGTGGCATTGGTGGCCTGATTGACGTTACCGTCGGTCCCGGCCGCCAATTCGACGTAACCGGTAAGCTTCAGTCGCGACGGATCGCGCTTGGCGGCAATGGCCTTTTCGTAGTTTCTGATGGTGGCCAGCGCATCGGGCGGCGCGCCAAGCGATCGGGCCAGCGCAAACGACTGCTCGGCGCGCTCCAGATCGCCCTGGGCATAGAAGGCGCGCCCCATGTCCACATGCGCGGCAGCAAACCCCGGATCGACCGCCAGCACGCGTTCGAAGGCCAGTATCGCCTGCCCAGACCGTCCCGATGCCAGGGCTGCCAGGCCAAACAGGTAATCGAAATCGACGTCTCCGGCGCGATCGAATTCCCTGGGCGAGAGGCGCTCATAGGCCTCCGCCGCCTTGCCGGCTTCCAGCAACGAACGCGCGGCAGCGATATCTGCGTCGGCATGCGCCAGCGGCAGAAAACCAATACCAAGGATCAGAACCAAGCAACGTACCATTAACAATCATAATGTTATGCAGCAAACTTGAAGTTATTTCATATACAGCGAGAGGTCAACCCGCAATGCCGATGGGCTGCGCTCCACCACCGGCACTGTCGCACGCGAACAACGGCGGCAACGGCTATGCCGCGCCCGGTACCGCCTGCCGATACCGTGCGGCGCACCCGCCGCGCCCTCCCGGGCGATGCTTTACCGCGAGGCCCCGGCAGCGCCATGCTGGCGCCACACCCTCGACAGGAAGCCCGCCATGAACCTGAATCCTTCACGCCATCACTTGCCACTCGCCATCACCCTGGTGCTGACAGCCATTGCGCTGTTCCACGGCCCCATCCACCAGCCTGAGGGTTATCACGATTTCGCCGACCAGTCGCTGCGTTTCGGCATCCCTCATTTCTGCGACGTGACGTCGAACATCGGCTTTGCCCTGGTTGCGCTCTGGGGCGGATGGCATTTCGCCCCGGCCAGCGCGCGCATGGCACTGGGGCGCAGCTGGCCGGGCTATGGCCTGTTTCTTGGCGCGCTGCTGCTGACGTCGATAGGTTCGACCTGGTATCACCTGGCGCCGGACAATGCCCGCCTGGTCTGGGACCGCCTGCCCATCGCGCTGGCCTGCGCCGGCCTGCTGGCCGGCGTCTACAGCGACGTCCGTGGCGGCGATGCCCGGCTGCCGGCAGCCATACTGGCCGTGGGCGCCATTGCCAGCGTTGCCTGGTGGCGCCTGACCGACCTCGCCGGCAACGGCGACCTGCGTCCCTACCTGTTGCTTCAGGTGCTGCCCCTGCTGCTGATTCCCGTGTGGCAATGGCTGTACCACGCGGACGCGGCCGATCGCCGCGCGCTTGGTGCGGCCGTGGCACTGTATGTGATCGCCAAGATCCTGGAGCTGAACGACCACGCGGTGGCCTCCATGCTGGGCGCCGTGACGGGCCACACGCTCAAGCATCTGCTTGCCGCGCTGGCGGCATTCCTCATCGTCGCCCGGCTGGTGCGCCGCGCACGGGCGGCTGCGGCGGTGTCGGACGGCGCTGCATGTCCGCCAGCGCGGCCATCAGCCAAGAGCGCATGCCGATGACGATGGTGTAGGGCCGGCGCTGGTCGGCCGGCAGCTTCTGGTCGGCCAGGTGCTGGTTGGAGAAGTCCTGGCCGACGCGCATCAGCCGCTCACGGAAGGAATTGGCCAGGCCGCGGCCGATTTCGCCGTGCACCACCATGAGCATTTCCGACTCGCCGTCGAAGCCGCCGGCGAAATAGTCGTGCAGCACTTCCTTGCGGAAGAACTCCATCACCGGCCCGTGCGGCAGCCAGCGGAAGCCCTTGGCCACCTTGAGCCGGTAGCGGTTGCCCGGCCGCAGCTCGATGATACCGATACGATCCAGCTGCGTCAGCGCCCTGACCAGCCTGGCCTCGGTGAGATCATAGGTGGCGAGGATCTCCTCGGCGGGCACCTGGCTGATGACGCAGATCGCCACCACCAGCAGGCTGCGGTCGGCCACCACCGCCTTCTCCTGCGCCAGCGTCAGCTCCAGCATCAGCGGCTGGGTGTCGGCAACGCGGCGGGCAAGGTCGGCGAAATCCAGGTTGATGATGCGGCAGATGTCGTCGATCCGTGACAATGGCATGTCGCCGCCGCGGCCGAACATGCGCTTGACGCTGGATTCCGCCATGCCCAGGCGCGCCGCCACCGTGGCATAGGTCACGCCCGCCGACTTGAGTTCGTTCTTGAGCAGCGTGACCAGGTCCGCCGTGGTGCTCATGGATGCCTCCTATCGCCGAATAGTATCTCCGCACGATACTACAAGTCGAAGCGAATGCCACATCGTCTCCTTTGCTTGTACCCGGCGCCGACGCCGCCCATGATGCAGCCGTCAATCCGACAGACACGAAAAGGAGTGCATCATGGAACACGTCGTACGCATCATCCAGCGCGACACACGCGCCTGGCGCATGCAGGTCTGGATTTCCTTCGGCATCGCACTGCTGGTCTGCGCCACCGGCCTGGCCTGGCTGCCGGGCGACGACCTCGACCGCGCCTTCATGGTCATGGGCTATTTCTTCTGCCTCTCGGCTGCCTTTGCCCTGGCCAAGTACGTGCGCGACAACGCCCTCAACCCCTCGGATACGCCGATGTGGTCGCTGGTGGTCTGGGGCGGGTTTGCCGCCTCGATGGCGCTCACCGCCTGGGGCCTGTGGCGCATGGACATCAACCCGACCTGGAAGGCCTACCTGCTGGTGAGCTGGCTCTACCTGATCTCGTCCGCCTTCACCCTGGCCAAGACGCTGCGCGATGCCTACGAGGCAGACCGCCTGGAACGCGCGCACAACGTCGCGCCGGCCGCGGCCGATGCGCCCGCCGGCCGCTGAACCCCTTCACACCCGGAGATCGACATGAAACACGCGATGAACAACGCCAATTCGCCCGCAAGCTCCCGCCGCCAGGCCCTGCGCCTGATCGGTGGCCTCGCCCTCGCCCCCGTCGCCGCCCTCGCCGCCGGCACGGCCCGCGCCCACGGCGGCCCCGCCGACGCCAGCGCGGCGTCCAGCCTTTCGCTGGCCCTGCCGGTGGCCGTACTCAGCGTCGCGCCGGTCGCCATCCTCGGTGCCGGCGTGGTGCTCACGGTGGTGGCCATCGAAGCGGCCGCCGAAGGCAGCGTCTGGGTCTTGCGCCGCGCCTCCGATGGCGCCACCGCCAGCCTGCGCTTCTCGGGCGAAGCGGTGGCAGCTTCGGCGATTGCCGCCGGTACCGTGCTGTCGGTGACGGTGGTCGCCGCCGGCTGGCTGCTATCGGCCGCCGGCGAGGTGATCTGCCTGATCCCGAACGCGCTGGGTGAATCCCTGCTCTACGACGAAAGGATACGCTGATGAACACCCATTGCCTGCGTCGCCTGCTGCTTGCCCTGGCCATCGCCCTCGTCCTGCACGGCGCGGCCATCGCCGGACAGAACTGCGAACCGCGCCGGCCGACCGTCGACTCGATGCGCCGCGACCTGGCGCTGGCGGCGAGCGTCGCCCAGCAGCTCGACGAACTCGCCGAACGCGACGGTGCCCGCGTGGCATTGATTGCCCGCGCCGGACAGGACCTGGGGCGCTACGGCCTGCGCTACTCACACCTCGGCATCGCCTACCGCGACGATGCCGCGCTGGGCGGCCGCGGCGCCTGGCGCGTGGTGCACAAGCTGAACCAGTGCGGCACCCGGCGCAGCACGCTGCATCGCCAGGGCCTCGCCGAATTCTTCGGCGACGGGCTCCACCTCCACGAAGCCGGCGTTGTCCTGCTCGCCCGCCCGCAGGCGGCGACCGTTGCCGGCCGGTTGAAGGACGATGCCCTGCTCGCCAGGCTGCACGAACCGCGCTACAACATGCTGGCGTACCCCTGGGCCGGGCCATACCAGCAAAGCAACCAATGGGCGATCGAGACCCTCGCCATGCTGCTCGATTCCGCCGTCACCAGCCGTGCCGCCGCGCGCCACTGGCTGCGCGCCCGCGACTACCGGCCGACGACGCTGCGGATCGACACGGTGACGCGCCTCGGCGCGCGCATCGGCAGCGCCCACATCAGCTTCGACGACCACCCCTTCGGCCGCCGCATGTCGGGACAGATCGACACGGTGACCGTCGATTCCGTGTTCGCCTGGATGGAGCGCGCCGGGCTGGGCGAGGCGCCGCTGCGCCTGCGCAGCCTGCCGCTGGCGCCGCGGCCGGCGCCGCCGATCCAGACGCGTGCGGTCAACGTCGCGCCGCTGCCACGCCAATCCTGAGACAATATGACATCGATCTGGGTGCGCCGTGCGCACCCTTCCATGGGAGTATCCCGATGAGCCACCAATCCGGCCTGCTGCGTGCGCGCCGCTTCGCCCCGCTGTTCGCCACCCAGTTCCTCGGCGCACTCAACGACAACGTGCTGAAGAACGCAATGGTCGTGCTGCTGACCTTCCAGGCGGCGCGCTGGACCTCGCTCAAGCCCGAGATCCTGGCCAACCTGGCGGCCGGCATCTTCATACTGCCCTTCTTCCTGTTCTCCGCGACCGCCGGGCAGCTCGCCGACAAATACGACAAGGCCCTGCTGGCGCGACTCTCCAAGCTGCTCGAAGTCGTCATCGTCGTCATCGCCGGCGCCGGCTTCGCCTTGCGCAGCATCGAAGTGCTGTTCGCCAGCCTGTTCCTGATGGGCCTGCAATCAACCCTGTTCGGGCCGGTGAAATACGCCATCCTGCCGCAGCACCTGAAGAGCGGGGAACTGGTCGGCGGCAATGCCCTGATCGAGGCCGGCACCTTCGTTGCCATCCTGCTCGGCACCCTGCTCGGCGGCCTGCTTGCCGCCAGCGAAAGCGGCATGACCCTGATCACGGTGACCGGGCTGGTGATCGCGGTTGCGGGCTACCTGAGCTCGCGCGCCATCCCCGACGCCGTACCACCAGCGCCGACTTTGGTGGTGGGCCGCAATCCGCTGACGGAAACCTGGCGAACCATCGGCTTTGCCCGCGAAAACCAGACAGTCTTCCTCTCCATCCTCGGCATCTCCTGGTTCTGGCTGTTCGGCGCGCTGTTCCTCGCCCAGTTCCCGGCCTATACCAAGGATGTCCTCGGCGGCAGCGAAACCGCGGTGACCCTGCTGCTGGCCACCTTCACCTTCGGCATCGGTCTCGGCTCGCTGCTCTGTGAGCGGCTTTCCGCCGGCCGCATCGAACTCGGCCTGGTGCCGCTGGGCTCGATCGGCATGACGGTTTTCGCGCTGGACATGGCGTTCGCCACCCCCGCCGCGCCGGCGATGAATGCCGGCGCCATGGCGCTGATGGCCGAGGGCAACACCTGGCGGGTACTGTTCGACCTGACCATGATCGGCACCTTCGGCGGCTTCTTCATCGTGCCGCTCTATGCACTGGTGCAGGAACGCTCCAACCCCGAGCAACGCGCGCGCATCATCGCCGCCAACAACATCCTCAACGCACTGTTCATGGTGGTCGGCGCGATCGCCGCCGCCGGGCTGCTCGCCGCCGGACTGAGCATTCCGCAGCTGTTCGCCGTCGCCGCCGTCTGCAACGCCGCCGTCGCCCTGTTCATCTACGGCCTGGTGCCGGAATTCCTGCTGCGCTTCATCGTCTGGCTGCTGATCCACATCGTGTATCGCCTGCGCGCAAAAGGCCTCGACGCCGTCCCCGCCGACGGGCCGGCGGTGGTGGTATGCAACCACGTCAGCTTCGTCGATGCACTGGTCATCATGGCGGCCTGCAAGCGCCCGATCCGCTTCGTCATGGACCACAACATCTTCCGCTGGCCGGTATTGAACTTCGTCTTCCGCACCAGCAAGGCCATTCCGATCGCGCCGGCAAAGGAAGATCCGGCGATGATGGAGCGTGCCTTCGATGACGTCGCCGCCGCGCTCGCCGCCGGCGACGTGGTGGGCATCTTCCCCGAGGGCAGGATCACCGCCGATGGCAGCATCAACCCCTTCAGGCCCGGGATCACGCGCATCCTGGAGCGCAACCCGGTACCCGTGGTGCCGATGGCGCTGCGCGGCCTGTGGGGCAGTTTCTTCTCGCGCAAGGACGGCGCGGCGATGAGCCGGCCTTTCCGCCGCGGCCTGTTCTCGAAAATCGAGCTGCTCGCCGGAACCGCCGTGGCGGCAGCCGACGCGACACCCGAACGCCTGCAGGCCGATGTCGCGGCGATGCGCGGGGATTGGGCCTGACGCCGTCCCCTCAGCGCCGTCCGCAAGGGATACCGTCCCCGGCTCTGCCGGGGACATGACTTTTCAGCGTATCAGCCGACCCCGGCGCCGTGAGCCTGCTGGTCCGCGTGGTAACTGCTGCGCACCAGCGGCGCACTGGCGGCATTGGTGAAGCCCATCGCCTCGGCTTCCTGCGCGTACATGGCAAACACATCCGGATGCACGTAGCGCAGCACCGGCAGGTGGTGGCCGGAGGGCGCGAGGTACTGGCCGATGGTCAGCATCTCGACGTCGTGTGCCCGCAGGTCGCGCAGGGTGTCGAGGATTTCCGCGTCGGTTTCGCCCAGGCCCACCATCAGGCCTGACTTGGTCGGCACGCCCGGCACTCGCGCCTTGAAGGCTTGCAGCAGTTGCAGCGAATGCGCGTAGTCGGCGCCGGGACGGGCCTGCCTGTAGAGGCGCGGCACGGTTTCCATGTTGTGGTTGAGCACGTCGGGCGGCGTCGCGGCGAGGATGTCGACGGCGATGTCCAACCGGCCGCGAAAATCCGGCACCAGCACTTCGATCTTGGTGCCCGGCGAGTACTCGCGTACCTTGGCGATGCAGTCGGCGAAATGCTGCGCGCCGCCGTCGCGCAGGTCGTCGCGGTCCACGCTGGTGATGACGACGTACTTGAGCTTCATGGCGGCGATGGTGCGGGCGAGCTTTTCCGGCTCTTCGGCATCGGGCGGCAGCGGCTTGCCGTGGCCGACGTCGCAGAAGGGGCAGCGCCGGGTGCACAGGTCGCCAAGGATCATGAAGGTGGCGGTACCCTTGCCGAAGCACTCGCCGATGTTGGGGCAGGTAGCTTCCTCGCAGACCGTGTGCAGGTGGTGCTCGCGCAGGATCTGCTTGATCTCGTCGAAGCGCGCCGCGCTGTTGCCGGCCTTGACGCGGATCCACGAGGGCTTCTTCAGCACGGTCTCGGCCGGCACCACCTTGATCGGGATGCGCGCGGTCTTGGCTTCGCCTTTTTGCTTGGTCGTCATTTGTCGCTCGTCTCGAGTTGCCGGGCGAGATGCCCGGCCAGCTGCCTGCCTACTATCGCAGCTTCGATGCCACTGCGCCATTGTGGAGAACACGCACTCAATTGCGTGACGGCCATGCCCGCGTAGCCGCAGGGGTTGATCGCGTCGTAGGGCGCGAGGTCCATATCGATGTTGAGCGAAACGCCGTGGTAGCTGCAGCCATGCTTGATGCGCAGGCCCAGCGCGGCGATCTTGGCGGCGCCGACATAGACACCGGGGGCGCCCTCGCGGCGCTCGGCCTTCACCTCGTAGTCGGCCAGCAGGTCGATCACCGCCTGCTCGATACGATGCACCAGGCCGCGTACGGAATAGTCGCGCCGGCGCAGGTCGAGCAGCAGGTAGATCACCGCCTGGCCGGGACCGTGGTAGGTGATCTGGCCGCCGCGGTCGATCTGCACCACGGGGATGCCGATGTCGGCCAGTAGGTGCTCGGGCCGGCCGGAGAGCCCCTGGGTGAATACCGGCGGATGTTCGCAGAGCCAGAGTTCGTCGGGCGTGTCGGCACCGCGCGCGGCGGTGAATTCCTGCATCGCGGCGAAGGTCGGTTCGTAGGCGACGCGGCCGAGTTCGCGCAGGATCGGCGCATGCATGGCTAGAGCACCACCTTGACCATCGGATGGCCGCTCAGCGCACGGTAGAGCGCGTCGAGCTGGGCCTGCGACTGGGCGCGCACAGTGCATGTCAGCGAGAGGTAGTTGCCGGCGCGCGAAGGGCGCATCTCCATGGTCGCGGCGTCGAAATCAGGCGCGTGGGCAGTGACCACGGCAGCAATTGTCTGGGCGAACTCCGGCACTGCCGCGCCCATGACCTTGAGCGGAAAGTCGCAGGGGAACTCGAGCAGCGGCTTTTCCATCATGCGCCGCGCATCACCGTAGCCTTGAATGCCTGATACCAGTCGTACATGCGGAAGAACAGCGGTCCCGGCGTACCACCAGCGCCGACTTTTCGATCGTCAAGCGTGACAACCGGCAGCACCTCCTTGGTCGATGAACACATCCAGAGCTCATCGGCGCCGCGCGTCTCGGCTTCGGTGATGTCGCGCACTTCGTGAGGCAATCCGTGGCTTACCGCGAGTTCGAGGATGACGTCATAGGTGATGCCGGGCAGCATCAGGTGGTTCTTGATCGGCGCCAGCAGAACGCCATTCCTGACGACGAAGATCGACGAAGCCGAGCCCTCGGTCAGGAAACCGTCGCGAAACAGTACCGTCTCGGTGCAGCCGGCATCGACCGCCAGCTGACGCAGCAGGCAGTTCGCCAGCAGCGAGGTGGTCTTGAGGTCGCAACGCAGCCAGCGGATATCGGCGGCGGAAACTGCCGCCACGCCGCGCTGGCACAGCTCCACCGGCGGTGGCGTCAGCGGCTCGGCGAACATCACGCTGGTCGGCCGCACTTCCTGCGGGAAGGCGTGGTTGCGCACGGCCATCGGCCCGCGCGTGACCTGCAGGTAGATCGACTGGTCTTGCCAGTCGGCCTCGGCGGCCAGCGCATTCACGGCAGCGGACCAGGCGTCGATGCCGTGGGGATTGGCCAGGCGAATGCCGTCGAGGCTGTGCTGCAGGCGTTGCAGATGCTGCTCAAGGCGAAAGGGCTTGCGCGAATAGACCGGGATGACTTCATATACGCCATCGCCAAACAGAAAGCCGCGGTCCATCACCGGGACCACGGCGGCGTCCGCATTCACCCACTGTCCGTTGAGGAAGACCCGTGCGCTCATTGGAAGAAGAGGCGGATCTCGTCCCAGAAGCGGCCGAGCATCCCGGCCACGGCGACCTCGGTTTGCGCCACCACGGGATATTCTCCCCAGGGCTGGCCACCGACGGAAAGTTTGAGCACGCCGATCTGGCTGCCGGCGGCAATCGGCGCGATCAGCGGCTGGCGACTGACCAGCTGGGCAGCGACCTTGTCGGCCAGACCGCGCGGCACCGAAACGACGAAGTCTTCGCCAAAGCCGGCGCCAACGGTGTTCTGCGCGCCCTTGTAGACCTTCAGCTGGGAGATGGCCTGGCCCTTGTCGTAGAGCTTGACCGCGTCGAAGGCATTGAAGCCCCAGTTGAGGAGGTTGAGCGAATCCCTGGCGCGGACATCTTCCGATGCCGTGCCCAGCACTACCGAGATCAGGCGGCGCGGACCGCGCCTGGCGGTGGCGATCAGGCAATAGCCGGCGGCGCTGGAATGCCCCGTCTTGAGGCCATCGACGGTCGGATCGGCCCACAGCAGGCGGTTGCGGTTGTGCTGGCGGATGCCGGCATAGGTGTATTCCTTCATCGCATGCAGGGCATGGGTTTCCGGGTGGTCACGGATCAGCGCCGCGGCAAGCCTGGCCATGTCGCGCGCGGTCGAATAGTGGGTCGGCGCCGGCCCCTCGAAGTAGCCGCTGGCGTTGAGGAAGTTGCTGTCCTTGAGACCCAGCCGCTGTGCGGTGCGGTTCATCATCGCGGCGAACTGGTCCTCGCTGCCGCCGATCGCCTCGGCCAGCGCAACCGAGGCGTCGTTGCCGGACTGGATCACCATGCCCTTGAACAAGGCGTCGACCTCGACGGTCTTGTTCACCGGGATGAAACTGCGCGAACCCTGGGTCTTCCAGGCGCGCTCCGAAACGACCACCTGCTGCTGCAGGCTGAGCCGCTTTTGCTGCAGGGCCTCGGCAACGAGGTAGGTGGACATGACCTTGGTCAGTGATGCCGGTTCGAGCCTGAGATCCGGCTCCTGGGCCGCCAGCACCTGGCCGCTGGCGTAGTCCATGAGCAGCCAGGCGCGGGCACTGAGCGCCGGCGCGGGAGGGGTCTGGGAATGGGCGAGTGTCGCGGCCAGGGCGAACAGGAGAACTAGGGAGCGCATGGGGAAATCGTGAATCGGGAGGTCGCGTGATTATAAGGCGCGCGGCGCGGCGGCCCCGCTCAGCGCTGGACGATCACCGGCTCCATGCCGATGTCCTGGCGCAGGCGTTCGCCCGCCTGCCGTGCGGTGGCCGCATCCGCCCATGGCCCCAGCTGCACGCGAAAGAGCGGTCCCGCCGCGTGCACCGAGAGCATTGGTGCCAGCTCGCCCAGCTCCCGCGCCAGGCGGCCGCGCAGGCTTTCGGCGTTGTCGCGATTGCCGAAGGCGCCCAGTTGCAGGTAGTGCCCGCTGCGGTCTCCGGGCGTCTCGGCTGGCTCCGGCGGCGCCGCCGCCAGCCGCGCGATCGGGTCCTCATCCTCCGGCGGTGGCGCCAACGCCGTCGCCTGCGGTGATGGCGCGGCAGCGGGGGCCTGCCCCGGCAGGATGCTTTCGACCTCCACCAGCGCCCGGCCCTGCGCCAGATAGTCGAGCTTGTAGGCCGCGGTCCATGACAGGTCGATTTCACGTCCGGCGTGGAATGGCCCGCGGTCGTTGATGCGCACCACCACCGAGCGGCCGTTGGCCGGGTTGGTGACGCGGGCATACGAGGGGATGGGCAGGATCGGATGCGCCGCGGTCATCCCGTACATGTCGTAGATCTCGCCGCTGGACGTCTTCTGGCCGTGGTAACGGCGGCCGTACCAGGAACCGATGCCGCGCCCCTTGTAAGGAGTGAGTTCACGCAGCGGCACATAGTCGCGGCCGAGCGCGGAATACGGCTTGTTGGCGAAGCGGTGCAGCGGCTCGATGCGCGGCACGGCATCGGGGACGGTATCCGGATCGACCGTCGGGCCGTCGCCGGGGCCGTCGTCCTTGTAGCCGCCGCCGAACTTCGCCGGCGCCCCCGATCGTCTCGGGGCTGGTGCGGAAGTCGGCGCTGGCGGTACGGCGACCGCCGGCACCTCGGCGCGATCGATCGTCGGACGCGGCGCCTGCGAACCGCAGGCAGCGACCAACAGGGCCAGCAGCGGGAGCAGGAACCTCATTTCTGCACCAGCATGCGATTGCCGTGGATCGACATCAGGATGCCGACACCGATGAACAGGGTCACCAGCGCCGTGCCGCCGTAGCTGATGAGGGGCAGCGGTACGCCGACCACCGGCAGGATGCCGGACACCATGCCCATGTTCACGAAGGCATAGGTGAAAAAGATCATGGTCACGGCACCGGCCAGCAGGCGTGAGAACAGCGTCGCGGCATTCGCCGCGATCATCAGGCCGCGCGCGATCAGCAGGGCGTAGAGCGTCAGCAGCAGGATGTTGCCCAGCAGGCCGAACTCCTCCGAATGCACGGCGAAAATGAAATCGGTATGGCGCTCGGGAATGAACTCCAGCTGCGCCTGGGTGCCCGCGCGCCAGCCCTTGCCAAGGATGCCGCCGGAGCCGATGGCGATGGTGGACTGGATGATGTGGAAGCCCTTGCCGAGCGGGTCCTTTTCCGGGTCGAGCAGGGTCAGTATGCGGTGCCGCTGGTAGTCGTGCAGCAGGGTCCAGGCCAGCGGCGCGGCGGCGACGGCCGAACCGACCAGGCCAAGGATGATCTTCCACGACAGGCCGGCGAAGAAGATCACGTAAAAGCCCGCGGCAAACACCAGGATGGCCGTTCCAAGGTCGGGCTGGCGGGCAATCAGGCCCACCGGCACCAGCAGCATGGCGGCGGCGATGGCGTAGTCCGACAGGCGCAGCACGGCTTCGCGCTTCTGGAAGAACCAGGCCAGCAGGAGCGGCATGGCGATTTTCATCAGCTCGGAAGGCTGGGCGCGCATGAATCCGAGGTTGAGCCAGCGCCGCGCGCCCTTGGAGATGTCGCCGAACAGTGCCACCGCAATCAGCAGCAGGATGCCGATCAGGTAGATCGGCACCGCCAGGTGCATCAGGCGCTGCGGCGGCACCTGCGCCAGGACGCGCATCACCACCAGCGCCACCGCCATGTTGATCAGCTGGGCGTTGATGCGCTCGGGAGAAGCGCTGGCCATCAGGCCGAGGGCAAGGGCGAGCAGCATGCCGGCGATCAGCATCAGCGGCCAGTCGAGGGGCGCCACCAGCTTCTGCCAGGCATTGCGCAGGGTGGCCAGGCCGATTCCGCTGTTCATTCGGGGTCTCCTTCCACCGCTGCCTCGTCGGCCGGCGCGGGCGCCACCGGCTTTTTGCCGAGCAGGTAGTAATCGAGTACCTGGCGCGCGATCGGCGCCGCCGCCTGGGCGCCGAAACCGCCGTTTTCCACCAGCACGGCCAGGGCGATGGTCGGCTGGTCGGCGGGGGCAAACGCGATGTAGAGCGCGTGGTCGCGCAGGTGCGCCGCCATGGTCTCGGTCTTGTGCTCGGCGCCCTTGTAGGAGAAAACCTGGGCGGTACCGGTCTTGCCGGCGACCTGGTATTCGGCCTTGGCAAAGGCACGCGCGCCGGTGCCCTCGACGTTCACCCCGACCATGGCGTTGCGTATCACGTCGAGGTGCTCCGGCTTCAGCTGCAGGTCGCGCAGGGGCTCGGGTTCGATCAGGCGCTTTTCGCCGCTGCGCGTGTCCGTGACGTACTTGACCAGGTGGGGGCGGAACATCACGCCGCGATTGGCGATGGTCGCCGTAGCCTGCGCCAGCTGGATCGGCGTATAGCTGTTGTAGCCCTGGCCGATGCCGATGGAAATGGTTTCGCCGGCATACCATTTCTGCTGTTCGGGCTTCCTGAACCTTTCCTTCTTCCATTGCTGGGACGGCAGCACCCCCTTCGACTCGCCCTCGATGTCAATGCCCGTGCGCTGGCCGAGGCCGAGCCGGCCCATGAAGGAAGAGATGTTGTCGATTCCCATGTCATTGGCCAGGACATAGTAATAGGTGTCGCAGGAATGGACGATGGACTTGTACATGTCCACCATGCCGTGGCCGCCTTTCTTGTCGTCGCGGAAATGGTGGCCGCCGAAATTGAAGAAGCCGGGATCGGCAATCGCCTGCTCCGGCCGGCGCTTGCCGAGTTCCAGCGCGGCCAGGGCCATGAAGGGCTTGAAGGTCGAGCCCGGCGGGTAGGCGCCGTTGAGCGCCCGGTTCACCATCGGTTTCTGCGGCGACTCGTTGAGCTCGCGCCAGCTCTGGGTGTCGATGCCGTCGACGAACAGGTTGGGGTCGTAGTTCGGCACCGAGACCAGCGCCAGGATGCCGCCGGTGGACGGTTCGATCGCCACCAGCGACCCCCGGCGGTCACCGAAAGCCTGTTCGGCGATGCGCTGCAATTCGGCGTCGATGGTCAATGTCAGCTGGTTGCCGGCCACCGGAGCGGAATGCGACAGCGTGCGGACGGCCCGCCCTCCCGCGTCGACCTCGACCTGCTCGTGGCCGCTGATGCCGTGCAGCTCGAACTCGTAGTGCTGCTCCAGTCCGGTCTTGCCAAAATGATCGGTGCCGCGATAGTTGGCCTCCTGTTCCACCCGTTCGATCTTCTCGATGTCACCATCGGTGATGCGGCCGATGTAGCCGAGGATGTGCGAGGCGAAGGCGCCGCCCGGATACTGCCGGAACAGGCGCGCCTTGATCTCGACGCCGGGGAAGCGATAACGCCGGGCAATGAAACGCGCCACCTCCTCATCGCTCAGGCGGGTGCGGATCGGCAGGGTCTCGAAACTCTTGCTCTCCTCCATCAGCTTGCGGAAGCGGCGACGGTCCTTGGCCTCGATCTCGATGAACTCGGCAAGGTCGTCGATGGTCTTTTCCAGGTTGCCGGCGCGCGAAGGGGTGATCTCCAGCGTGTAGCCCGAGTAATTGCGCGCCAGCACCTCGCCCTTGCGGTCGACGATCAGGCCGCGGTTGGGCACGATCGGCACCAGGGCAATGCGGTTGTCCTCGGCACGGGTCTGGTAGTAGTCGTGCTGCACCACCTGCAGCCAGACGAAGCGCGCAAACAGCAGGCCGAAACAGAACAGGACGAAGCCGCCGGCAAAGGCCAGGCGGGAGCGAAAGCGTTCGAGCTCTTCCTGGGGATTCTTGAATTCCATGGCCTAGCGGACCGATGCCTCAGATCGGCCGGTGGACATCCTTGTCCTCCGGCTGGAACTGCGGCGTCAGCAAGACATAGGTGATCGGGTGCCAGAGCAGCGTCGCCGTGATGCTGGAAAGGAACCACAGCATGCCCGGAAACTCGGCACCGGCGACCATGCGCGTCACCAGCATCACCAGCTGCATGCCCAGCAGCATGGGCAGGACATGCAGGGCCTGCTGTGCCAGGGGAAACCAGAGCACGCGGCGCGACCAGCCGGCGGCGACGAAGGCCAGCAGCACATAGGCCAGCGCATGCTGGCCCATGACGGCCGCGTTGGCGACATCCATCGCCAGGCCGAGGAAGAAGGCGGCGGCCATGCCGACCTTGAGCGGCTGGTGGATGCACCAGAAAACCAGCACCAGCGCCACCCAGTCGGGAATGCCGGGAAAGCGCCCGAAAGGCACCAGGTTGAGCACCAGGGCCAGAATCAGGGTCAGGAAGATGAACCAGTTCTTGACCGGCAGCAGGATTCGGCGTGAGGAATGGGTGGGTTGCATGGCGCGGTTCCTAACGGACTTTCTTCTTGACGCGCTTGCCGTGGGCCGACGGGTTGGCCGCGGCGGGCGCCTCGGCCGGCTGCGGTGGCAGCGCGCTGCGGCTGCCGAGGACGAGGACCAGGCCGTGGTTCTCGACGCCGGCCAGCGGCGCACAAACGATGCGGGCAAAGGTATGCGAGCTGTCGCGGTCGATCTTCACCACCCTGGCCACCGGCAGACCGGGCAGATACACGCCATCCAGCCCCGAGGTGACAAGGACATCGCCGACCTCGACTTCGGCATTTGCCGCCAGGAAACGCAGTTCCATCATGCCGGCGCCGGCGCCGGCGAGCACCGCACGCAAGCCGCTGCGCTGCACCGCGACCGGAATCGCCTGCTCCTTGTCGGTCAGCAACAGCACCTCGGACGTAAGGGGAAAGACGCGGGTGACCTGGCCGATCACGCCGATGTCATCGACCACCGCCTGGCCACCCTCGATGCCGTGCTGACTGCCCTTGTCGATGATCACCCGGCGCGAGAACGGGTCGCGCGCGGCGTAAAGGATTTCGGCGATGCGGCCGGGCGCCGGTTGCCGCTCGCGCATGTCGAGCAGGGCGCGCAGGCGCTTGTTCTCGCGCTCCAGATGCTCCTGGCGCAGCAGCAGGTTGGCGGTGCCAAGCTGGCGCTGGCGCAGATCCTGGTTCTGCTTGAGCAGGGTGGACTGGCGCGACAGGTAGCCGCCGATGTCACCGGCGGCGTCGATGGGTACGCCGGTGACACGCTGCAGGGGCCAGGCCGCAGTGGCCACGGCGAGGCGCGCCCATTCCAGGGTATGGAAGCGCAGATCGGCCACCAGCAGGGCCAGCGACAGCGAAACAAAGAAGGCGAGCCGCACGAGCGGCGCCGGACCCCGTTTGAAGAAGGGTGGCGGTGCGTGGCCAACGACGGACATCAAGGCAGGCGCGCCCTCGGAAAAGTTTGGATACCCCGGAGACCCCGCCAAGCCGTGGCGAGGCCATCATGCAAGCTACACGGCGCGGGGCTTACTCGTTGGCGAAAATACTGCCGAGTTTGTCCATCTTTTCAAGGGCCATGCCGGAGCCGCGGGCAACGCAGGTGAGCGGGTCGTCGGCGACGATCACCGGCAGGCCGGTCTCCTCGGTCAGCAGGCGATCGAGGTCGAACAGCAGCGCGCCGCCACCGGTCAGCACCAGGCCGCGCTCGGCGATGTCGGCGCCGAGTTCCGGCGGGGTTTTTTCCAGCGCGTCCTTGACCGCCTTGACCACCTGGTTGAGCGGCTCGGAGAGGGCTTCGAGGACTTCGTTGGAGGAGATGGTGAACTTGCGCGGGATGCCTTCGGCGCGGTTGATGCCAGAGACTTCCATCTCGCGCACTTCGGCGCCGGGAAAGGCCGAGCCGATCTGCTTCTTGATGTTCTCGGCGCTGTTGTCGCCGATCTGCATGCCGTAGTTGCGGCTGATGTAGGAGATGATGGCTTCGTCGAACTTGTCGCCGCCGACGCGCACCGAGTTGGCATAGACCATGCCGCCGAGAGAGATCACGCCCACCTCGGTGGTGCCGCCGCCAATATCCACCACCATCGAGCCGGTGGCATCCGACACCGGCAGGCCGGCGCCGATCGCGGCCGCCATCGGCTCCTCGATCAGGTAGACCTGCGAGGCGCCGGCGCCCAGCGCCGATTCGCGGATGGCGCGGCGTTCGACCTGGGTGGACCCCGACGGCACGCAGATGATGATGCGCGGGCTGGGCGAGAACAGGCGCGACTCATGCACGCGCTTGATGAACTGCTTCAACATCTGCTCGGTGACGGTGAAGTCGGCGATCACGCCATCCTTCAGGGGCCGGATCACCGAAATCTCTTTCGGGTTGCGGCCGATCATGGTCTTGGCTTCCTTGCCCACCGCCTGGATGGTCTTCTTGGCGTTGGGCCCGCCTTCGACGCGGATGGCGACGACGGAAGGTTCGTCGAGAACCACCCCCTTGCCGCGCATGTAGATCAAGGTATTGGCGGTGCCGAGGTCAATGGCGAGATCGTTGGAAAAATAGGAGCGCAGAAAGCCGAACATCGAGATTCCAGTAGTGGGAGGCGCCCGAAAGTACCGGGGCAAAAAGATCGCATATGATACCCTATCGGGCCTGCCGAATTACGGCACAACGGGCGCTGCGCCGCGCCGCCCGGCCGACATCACCACCGCACGCCGCCATGTCCCTGACCCCGGAAGACGTTTCCCGTATCGCCCTTTTGTCGCGCATCGAGCTCACTGCCACCGAGCGCGAAACCACCCGAGCGCAGCTCAACGACATCCTCGGCTTCATCGAGCAGCTGCAGGCCGTCGATACCGCAGGCATCGAGCCCATGGCCCACGCCGTCGATGTGGTGCAGCGCCTGCGTCCGGATGCGGTGACCGAGTCCGACCGCCGTGCCGAATTCCAGGCCGTGGCGCCGGAAACCGAGGCGGGGCTGTACCTCGTTCCCAAGGTGATCGAATGATCAATTCATCCCTGCGCGAACTTTCCGCCGCGCTGGCGGAGAAAAAGATCTCGGCCGTCGAGCTGGCCACCCTGTTCCTCGACCGCATCGAGCGCCTGAACCCCGGACTCAACGCCTACATTGCGCTGGACCGGGAGCAAACCCTGGCCCAGGCCCGCGCCGCCGACGGCAGCGGAAAAGTCGGCGCCAGTGATACGCCGCTGGCCGGCATCCCATTGGCGCACAAGGATATTTTCTGCACCAAGGGCTGGCGCACGAGCTGCGGCTCGCGCATGCTGGAGAACTTCGTCTCGCCCTACGACGCCCATGTCGTGGAACAGCTCGCCAAGGCCGGCATGGTGACGCTGGGCAAGCTCAACATGGACGAGTTCGCCATGGGCTCCTCCAACGAAACCTCGTATTTCGGCCCGGTGAAGAACCCCTGGGATGCGTCGCGCGTCCCCGGCGGCTCCTCCGGCGGTTCGGCCGCCGCCATCGCCGCACGCCTCGCCCCGGCCGCCACCGGCACCGACACCGGCGGCTCGATCCGCCAGCCGGCGGCCCTGTGTGGCCTCACCGGCTTGAAGCCCACCTACGGCGTGGTCAGCCGCTACGGCATGATCGCCTTCGCCTCCAGCCTCGACCAGGCCGGGCCGATGGCCAAGTCGGCCGAGGACTGCGCTTGGCTCCTCAATGCCATGGCCGGCTTCGACACGCGCGACTCGACTTCGCTGGAACGCCCGGCGGAAGACTATTCCCGCGACCTGGAAAAGCCCCTGAACGGAATGCGCATTGGCCTGCCCAAGGAATTTTTCGGCGCCGGCATGGATGCCGACGTGCGCGCGGCCGTCGAGGCGGCGCTGGCCGAATACCGCAAGCTCGGCGCCACCACGGTCGAGGTCAGCCTGCCCAATTCCGGGCTGTCGGTACCGGCCTACTACGTGATCGCGCCAGCCGAGGCCAGCTCCAACCTGTCGCGCTTCGACGGCGTGCGCTACGGCTATCGCGCCCCCGAGTACGGCGACCTCAACGACATGTATTCGAAATCGCGCGCCCAGGGCTTCGGCGCCGAGGTCAAGCGCCGGATACTCATCGGCACCTACGTGCTGTCGCACGGCTACTACGACGCCTACTACCTCAAGGCGCAGAAGATTCGCCGTCTCATCGCCGCCGACTTTCAGACGGCATTCGAGAGCTGCGACGTGATCATGGGTCCGACCTCGCCTTCGGTGGCCTTCGCCTTCGGCGCCAAGAGCGCCGACCCGGTGCAGATGTACCTCTCGGACATCTACACCATCTCCACCAACCTCGCCGGCCTGCCCGGCATGTCGCTGCCCTGCGGCTTCGGCGCCACTCATTTGGCAAACCCGATGCCGGTCGGATTGCAGATCATCGGCAGCTGGTTCGGCGAAGCGAAAATGCTGCAAGCGGCGCACCAGTACCAGAAGGCCACCGACTGGCACACGCGGATGCCGGGAGGGCTGTCATGAATTGGGAAGTCGTCATCGGCCTGGAAACCCACGCCCAGCTGCAAACCAAGTCGAAGATCTTTTCCGGCAGCAGCATCGCTTTCGGCGCCGAGCCCAACGTCCAGGCCAACGCCGTGGACATCGCCCTGCCCGGCGTGCTGCCGGTGCTCAACCGTGAAGCCGTGGTCTGCGCCATCAAGTTCGGCCTCGCCGTCGGTGCCACCATCGCGCCGCGCTCGGTGTTCGCGCGCAAAAATTATTTCTACCCCGACCTGCCCAAGGGCTACCAGATCAGCCAGTTCGAGATTCCGGTGGTGCAGGGCGGCGGGCTGGCGATCCGCGTCGAAAATCAGGGAAACTCGCAGGAAAAGTTCATCCACCTGACGCGCGCCCACCTCGAAGAGGATGCCGGCAAGTCGCTGCACGAAGACTTTCACGGCCGCACCGGCATCGACCTCAACCGCGCCGGCACGCCGCTGCTGGAAATCGTCACCGAGCCCGACATGCGCTCCAGCGCGGAGGCCGTGGCCTACGCCCGCGCCCTGCACGCGCTGGTGCAATGGATCGGCATCTGCGACGGCAACATGCAGGAAGGCAGCTTCCGCTGCGATGCCAACGTTTCGGTGCGCCGCCTGGGCGAGCCGCTGGGCACGCGGCGCGAGATCAAGAACCTGAATTCCTTCCGCTTCATGCAGCAGGCGATCGATTTCGAGGTGCAGTGGCAGATCAACGAAATCGAGGAAGGCCGCGCCATCCGCCAGGCCACGGTGCTGTTCGACCCCGACACGGGCGAAACCCGCGCCATGCGCAGCAAGGAAGACGCGCACGACTACCGCTACTTCCCCGATCCCGACCTGCTGCCGCTGGAAATCGGCGCCGCCTGGATCGCCGAGGTCAAATCCGGCCTGCCCGAGCTGCCGCAGGCGATGCAGGCGCGCTTCCAGTCCGAGTACGGCCTCTCGGCCTATGACGCATCGATTGTCACCGCCGCGCGCGGCATGGCCGACTATTTCGTTACCGCCGTCGCGGCTGCCGGCGCCGCCAACGCCAAGACGGTTGCCAACTGGATCATGGGCGAACTCGCGGCGCGCCTGAACAAGAACGACATTGCCATCGAGGCGTCACCGATTTCGGCGCCGCAGCTCGCCGGCCTGGTCCGGCGCATCGCCGACAACACGATATCCAACAGCATCGCCAAGAAAGTGTTCGAGGCGCTGTGGAACGGCGAGGGCAACGGTCGCGAAGACGCCGCCGACGAAGTCATCGAGAAGCAGGGCCTGAAGCAGATCACCGACAGCGGCGCCATCGAGGCGATCATCGACGAGGTGCTCGCCGCCAACCAGAAATCGGTCGAGGAATTCCGCGCCGGCAAGGAAAAGGCCTTCAACGCCCTGGTCGGTCAGGCCATGAAGGCCACCAAGGGCAAGGCCAATCCGCAGCAGGTCAACGACCTGCTGCGCAAGAAGCTCGGCTGATCAGCGCTTGTCGCTGGGCCGCGCGGCAGCGGCGGGAGCCGCCGTGGCGGCAGCGGGCGCACCAGCGGCCTCGCCGGGCTTCTTGCCGGTGAGCTCGAGGTAGCGCTTGCGCTCCTCCTCGAACTTGGCGGCGATTTCCTCGGCCTCCTTGACCTTGCCGGCAACGGCGGCCGTATGCGCGGCAATCTCCTTCTCGTTGTCGCGGATCTGCGCCTTGACGTCCTCGGGCAGGGGCTTGCCCTTGTAGAACTCCTTGTCCTGGTCGATCTTCTTCTTTTTCTTCTTCGCGTCTTCGAGTCGGGATTCGGACTGCTTGCGGTTCTTTTCGATTTCCGCCAGCGCCTTTTCGCGCGCGACCAGGATGTTCTTTTCGCTGGAGTAGGTGGCCAGCAGGGCAAGGTTGCGGCGGCGGTCTTCGGCGGCCTTCTTCTCCTGCTCGATCTTCCTGGCCTTCTCGGCTTCGCGCTGGGCCAGCTGTTCCGGTGTCAGCGGCGCCTCGACCTGCTTGGCAATGTAACCCTTGCCATCACGTTCTTCATAGGCGCGGCCCTGGCAGGCGGGCGGCAGGAAGTCGCCGCAGACCTTGGTGCCCTTGGCATCCTGGCAGCAGAAGATGCGCGCCTGGGCAAGCGCGTTCTGGGCCAGCAAGGCAGACGAGGCCAGGAGCAGGGTGGGAAGCAGGCGCATGGTTATCTCCCTTGAAGGTTTCACGGGCATCAGTCTATGCCATAGGTGCTGCGATAGGCGCGCACCGCAGCGAGCCTCGATTCGAGCTCCGGGTATCCGCACAGGAATTCGATCAAATCGGTCAGGCTGGCGACGCTGAACACCGGGATGCCGTAGCCGGCCTCGACTTCCTGCACCGCGGAAAGGGCGCCCTGGCCGCGCTCCTGGCGGTCAAGCGCGATCAGCACCCCGGCCGGCTCGGCACCGGCGGCACGGATCAGTTCGACCGACTCGCGTACCGAAGTACCGGCGGAGATCACGTCGTCGATGATCAGCACGCGCCCCTTGAGCGGCGCGCCGACCAGCGTGCCGCCCTCGCCGTGATCCTTGGCTTCCTTGCGGTTGTAGGCATAGGGCAGGTTGCGGCCGTGGCCGGCCAGGGCCATTGCAGTGCCGGCCGCCAGCGGAATGCCCTTGTAGGCCGGCCCGAACAGGACATCGAATTCGACAGTGGCGGCGAGGATGCGGCGTGCGTAGAACTCGCTCAGCCGGGCCAGCGAGGCGCCGTCGCAAAACAGCCCGGCGTTGAAGAAATAGGGACTCAGGCGACCGGCCTTGGTCTTGAATTCGCCAAAGCGAAGCACGCCCAGCTCGCAGGCGAAGGCGATAAACTCGCGGCTCAATTCGCTGGCCGTCACGGATCCGGCGTTGGCGTTCATCGCGTCCATTCTACATGGCCCGGCACATGCTCCGAGTACTCAGCCTGAATCTCAACGGTATACGCTCCGCCGCCAGCAAGGGCGTCTTCGACTGGCTCGCCGGACACGGCGCCGACATCGTCTGCGTGCAGGAACTGAAGGCCCAGTTGCCCGACCTGACGCCGGCGCTGCGCTCGCCGAACGGCTATGCCGGCCATTTCCACTGCGCCGAAAAGAAGGGCTACAGCGGCGTCGGCATCTACGCCCGCAGGGCGCCGGACCGCATCGTCGAAGGTTTCGGCAATGCCGAGTTCGATGCCGAGGGGCGCTACCTGCAGGCCGACTTCGGCAGGCTGTCGGTGGTCTCGCTCTACCTGCCCTCGGGTTCGAGCTCCGACGAACGCCAGCAGGCCAAGTTCCGCTTCCTCGACCAGTTCCGGCCCCAGCTGGAACGCCTGGCGCTGGAGGCCGGGAGGAACCAGCGCGAGGTGCTGCTGTGCGGCGACTGGAACATTGCCCACACCGCGCTCGACCTGAAAAACTGGAAGTCCAACCAGAAGAACTCCGGCTTCCTGCCCGAAGAGCGCGCCTGGCTGGGTGCCGTGTTCGACGAACTGGGCTGGGTCGATGTGCACCGCCGGCTGCAGCCCGAGGCCACCGGCGAGGCCTACACCTGGTGGTCCAACCGCGGCCAGGCCTGGGCCAAGAACGTCGGCTGGCGCATCGATTACCAGATCGCCACGCCGGGCCTCGCCGCCTGCGCGCGCGCTGTCGCGGTCTACAAGGCGCAGCGCTTCTCCGACCACGCACCGCTGACCGTCCACTACGAATTCACGCCGGCATGACGCCGATCATTGCGGCTGCCTGCCAAAATCGGTAGCCTTCGGGTTTCCCACCTCTTTTCACCGTTCCAGGAGAACACCATGAACGACATGTCCGATGTCAACAAGGACAAGCTGATTTCCGACATCAAGCTGGTCATCGCCGACAGCGAAGAACTGTTGCGCGCCACCGCCGGCCAGGCCGGCGAGAAGATTGCCGAAATCCGCGCCCGCACCGCCGACCGTCTCGCCGCCGCCAAGATCAAGCTGGCCGACGCCGAGGCCGCGCTGGTCGATCGCGCCAAGCAGGTCGGCCGCGCCGCCGACGACTACGTGCATGACAATCCCTGGCGCTCGGTCGGCCTCGCCGCCGGCATCGGCTTCATCGCGGGCCTGCTGATCGGCCGCCGCTGAGCCGATGGCTGACGGAGCCCAAAGGGGCGACACCGCCCGGGCGGGCCTGTTCGTTTCGCTGAAGGGCCTGCTCGGCACCTCGCTGGCGCTGCTGCAGAACCGCCTCCAGCTGCTCGGCGTCGAGCTGGCCGAGGAGCGCCTGCGGCTGCTCACGCTGCTTACCTACGGCGCGGTCGCCTTCGTCTGCTTCGGCGCCGGCGCGGTCTTCCTGGCGGTGTTCATCACCGTGTTGCTGTGGGACACCAACCGCCTGCTGGCGCTGGGCACCTTCAGCGCGCTGTTCCTCGCCGGCGGTGCCGTCTCGCTGGCGGTGGCCATGCGCCATGCGCGCGCCGGGTCCGCGTTGTTCAAGGCCAGCCTCGCCGAGCTGGGCAAGGACCGCGAGGCCCTGCAGGGCGACGCGGGATCGCCCCGATGAACCCGGCGGTGCTTGAGCTGGCCCTGCGCAAGCAACGCCTGCAGATCGACGGCGAGCGCCTGCGCGACGAGCTTGCCCGCCATGCCGGCGGCATCCGGCCGGCATTTGCCGGCGTCGATGCCGCCACCGATGCGCTGCGCTGGCTGCGTGCCCATCCCCAGGTCACGGTCGCCGTCGGCACCGCGCTGGTGGTGAGCCGGCCGAAACGCGCCTGGCGCTGGATCAAGCGCGCCTTCTTCGGCTGGCAGGCCTGGCGCAAGCTGCGCGACTTCCTCGACACTCCGGCCCCGGCGCGCTGAGTCCGTACCGGCCGGCCATGGCGATAAACGCAAAAACCCTGCGCCGCGCCGCCCTGATCCTGGCCGGAAGCCTCGTCTTCCTGCTCGGCTTTGCCTGGCTGGCACTGCCGGGCATCCTGCAATCGCAGGCGCAGCGCATCGTCGCCGAGAAAAGCGGCCACAAGCTCAGCCTCGCCAAGCCCGAGATCAACCCGCTGGCGCTGAGCCTGCGCCTGCGCGAGCTGAAGCTCGACGATCCCGACGGCGCCCCGCTGCTGGCCTTCCGCGAGCTGTTCCTCGACCTCTCTGCCGCCAGCCTCGGCTGGCGCGGGCTGGTGGTCGACGAACTCAGGATTGACGGGCTGGCCGCCACTGTCGTGGTCGGCAGCGATCCGGCCCTGCCGCTGAACTGGAGCCGGCTGCTCGCCGCCTTCGCCGGCAGGGACGACGTACCGGAAAAGCCCGCCACCGCGCCGCCGCGCATCGACATCCGCCACCTGCGGCTGAGCGGCGCGCAGGCCGACCTCGCCGACCGGCGCAGCACGCCGGCCTTTGTCACCCGCGTCGAGACCTTCGACCTCGAACTCAACGACCTCTCCACCCGGCCGGACGACAGCGGCCGTTTCAGCCTTGCCGCCCGCACGGCCTTTGGCGCGCAACTGGCATGGCAGGGCAGCGCCACGCTCAACCCGCTGGCCTCGGCCGGCCAGCTCAGCCTGGGCGGCGTGGACCTGGCAAAGCTGGCCCCACTGCTCGCCGCCTACCTGCCGCCCGAACTGGGACTTGCGCCGCCCGAGGGCGTCGCCGGCATCAAGGCCGACTACCGCCTCGGCCATGCCGATGGCCAACTGGCGCTGGCCATCGATCCCTTCTCCGTCGAGCTCGCCGGGCTGGTGCTGCGCAAGCCCGGGGCCGCCGGCGCGCCTTCCCTCGGGCTGGCCACGCTGGCGCTCGACAAGGGCCGCTTCGACCTCGCCACGCGCCGGCTCGGCTTCGAGTCGCTGGCCCTGCGCGACATCCGCCTCGACGCCGGCAACGGCAAACAGCGCAGCGCGCTGGTCGCCCTGCCCGAGCTGACGCTCGCCGCCTCGCAGATCGACCTCGCGCAGCAGGAGGCGAAGATCGGCACCGTCACCCTGCACAACGGCCGCATCGCCCTGCGCCGCGACGCCAGCGGCAACATCGACCTGCTGGCGGCCCTGCAAGCGCTGGCGCCCGCCGGGCCGGCCGCAGCGGCCAAACCCGCCGCGCCCCGGAACACCGAACCGGCGGCCGCCGCACCGGCCGGCGCCGCCACGGCACCCGCGCCCGCGCCGGCACCCTGGCGCTTCGGCGTCGAGCGTCTGGCACTTGCAGGCTTCGGCATCCGCTTCCATGACGAGGCCATGGCGCTGCAGCTTGGCATCGACGAGCTCACGCTCGATCTCGGCGGCCTCAGCGACAAGCTCGACCGCCCGTTGCCGCTCAAGGCCGCGCTGCGCATCGCCAGCGGCGGACGCCTGGCGTTCGACGGCCAGGTGGTGCCGGCCGGTCCGGCGCTCGCCCTGCAGCTCAGGCTCGACGCGCTGGCGCTGAAACCGGCGCAGCCGCTGATCGGCAAACATGCCGCGCTCGACCTCGCCGGAGGCACGGTCAGCGCCAGCGGCAAAGTGCGGCATGGCGCCGGGAACAGCGGCTACAAGGGCAGCTTCAGCATCGATGGCTTGCGCCTCAACGAAGCCGGCTCGGACAAGATCTTCCTCGGCTGGAAGTCGCTCGCCACGCGCCAGCTGGAAGCCACGCCGGCCAGGCTGCAGATCGGCGAGCTGCTGCTCGACGGGCTGGATACCCAGCTGCTGATCGCCAGGGACAAGAGCACCAACTTCAAGCGCGTCCTGCGCAGCACCGATACTCCGGCCGCTTCGGCCACCCCGGCCACTTCGTCCACCCCCGCCACCCCGGCCGCGGCCAGCGCCGCGCCAAGCCCCGCCGCCGCCGTGGTGCCAGCGCCGACTTCCGCCGCCGCGCCAGTCGCCGCCGATGCACCGGCCGCAGCCAGCTTCCTTCTGACCATTGACCGCCTGCGCTTCAAGGACGGCGAACTCGACTTCGCCGACGAATCGCTGATCTTTCCCTTCGGCACGCGCATCCACTCGCTGCGCGGCTCTATCGCCGGCCTCTCCTCGCGCCCCGGCGCGGCCGGCCAGCTTGAGCTCGACGGCCAGGTCGACGACTATGGCCTGGCGCGCGCCGTCGGCCAGGTCGCCCCCTTCGATCCGACCGGCTTCACCGAGATCAAGCTGGTGTTCCGCAACCTCGACATGACGCGGCTGACACCCTACTCGGCCACCTTCGCCGGGCGCCGCATCGATTCGGGCAAGCTCTCGCTCGAGCTCGACTACAACATCCGCAAGCGCCAGCTCGACAGCCAGAACCAGGTCGTGATCGACAAGCTGGTGCTCGGCGAACGCGTGCAGAGCCCGACCGCCAAGGACCTGCCGCTGGACCTCGCCATCGCCCTGCTGGAGGATTCCGACGGCCGCATCGACCTTGGCCTGCCGATCACCGGCAGCCTCGACGACCCGCAGTTCAGCTACGGCGCGCTGGTCTGGAAGGTGATCGGCAATGTCCTCGGCAAGATCGTCACCGCGCCCTTCCGCGCGCTCGGCGCGCTGTTCGGCGGCGGTGCGGAGAAGCTCGACAGCATCACCTTCGAGGCCGGCGCCGAGCGCCTGACGCCACCCGAGCAGGAAAAGCTGGCGAAACTGGCCGGCGCGCTCAACAAGAGGCCGGCACTGGCCCTCGATGTCGGCGGCACCTGGAACGCCGCCGACCGCGTCGCCCTGCAGGACCGCCGCCTGCGGCGCGCCCTGCTCGAACAGAGCGGGCAGAAGATCGACCCGCAGGGCGACCCCGGCCCGGTCTCGCTGCGTGTGCCGGCGCTGCAGAAGGCGCTGGAAACCCTGTTCGAGCAGCGCCTGGGAGCGGCCGAGCTGGCGGGCCTGAAGCAGGGCTTCCGTACCGCCAACCCGGGGCAGCTCGACGAAGGCATCGGCGGCCGGATGATGTCGCGGCTCTCCGGGCTGGTGCGACCGCCACGGCAACTCAGCGAAAACGAAGTCGGCGCGCTGAAGGGCGCCGATTTCCACGGCCTGCTCTACCAGCGCCTGCGCGACACCGAACCGATCAGCGACGAACGCCTGCAGCAACTGGCCAGGGCGCGCGGCGACGTCACCCGCGAGCTGCTCGGCAAGGCCCGGGCGCCGCTGGAGCGGGTGCGCCTCGGCGCCGTGGAAAAGCTCGACGGCAGCGAGCCCAACGTCGCCCTCAAGCTCGGCCTCGGCGCGGCGAAGCGCTGAATCGCCCTTGCCCGGCCCCGGTGGATTTCCGGGCAGGCACAGCGGCCCCGGCGCCGGCGTTCAGGGCGCCGGATCGGCTTCCAGGAGTTCCGTGTCCTCGTGCGCGTAGGGCGGCGCGCAACAACACAGGATGCGCAAGTCCTCGCCGCCAAGCGCGGCGATGCAATGCGGCGTACCCGGCGGGATCAGCACCGTGTCGCCAGCGCCGACTTCGAAGCGCGCCTCGCCCAATGTCATCAGCCCGCGCCCGGCGGTGACGTGGTACAGCTCCTCGCTGATGCCATGACGATGCAATTGCGTGCGCCCGCCCGCCGCGATGGTGGCCTCGGCCAGGCTCTGGCTGCGATTGCCATGCACCTGCGGATGCATCAGCTCGCGGATCTGCGAGCCGTCCCTGGTGACGTAGGCGGCAACCTCGGCCAGGCGCGTGCGCGTGCTCACCGGTCACCCGTCGCCGGCGGCACGGCGGATGCCGTGCGCGAGAGTTCAAGCAGGCAGGCCAGCACCGCCTGCTCGGCGGCGGAAAGAGCCTCGTCGCCGTCGCGGCCGATGTAGCGGCGGCGAAAGGCGGCGCGGGCTGCTGCCGGCTCGCCCATGTCATAACCGAAGGCGCGCAGGCCGAGCGCGGCGTCGAATCCCGCGGGCGCGCCTGGCGGCGGCGATTCGCACCACAGGCCGTGGCCGGCCCGGGCCAGGCGCTGCCAGGGGAAGTGCCGGCTCGGATCGACCTTGCGCGTCGGCGCCACATCGCCGTGGGCCAGCAGGTTGGCGGCGGGGATGCGGTGGCGCTCGCGCAGCCCGGCCAGCAGGCGCAGCAGCGCCTCGATCTGCGCCTCGGTGAAAGGCTCCTCGCCGCTGTTGTCGAGCTCGATGCCGATCGAGGCCGAGTTGAGGTCGCTCATGCCACCCCAGCGCGAAGCGCCGGCATGCCAGGCGCGTGCCGACTCGTCGACCAGCTGCATCACCGCGCCGTCGCGGGCGATCAGGTAATGGGCGCTGACCTTGCGCTGCGGATCGGTGAGCGTGGCCAGCGCCTTCGCCGCGTTGTCATTGCTGGTCTGGTGCAGGACAAGGTAATTCGGCCGCCGCTGGTCGAAGTTCGGCGATGGATGCCAGGACGCGCCCGTGCCCTGCCCGGGGGGCAGCGGCGCACAGGCAGACAGCAACAGCGGCAGGAGGAGAGCCGGCCCGCGCAACATCATCGGGGCGGCGCACCGCGATCGTCAGACGACGATCGGCTTCGACATGCGGGCGCGGCTTTGCGCCTCGGACTTGTTCATCTCGGAAACCATGCGGCCATAGGCTTCGCGCGCGGCCTGGCCCTGGCGGGTAGCCTCGATGCTGCGGATGCAGCGCCAGCGCTTGCCAGCCTTGGTTTCGATCTGACGCATCTCGGACTTCGGATGATGCTGGCGGCAGTGATAGCAGAAAGCGGTTTCAGACATGCCCTTGAATCCCTGGATGTTCGAAGACGCAATTTTAAACCGGATCGCCCATCCCTCCTATAGACTTTGCGGCCGCCCATGACCCCACCGGCAATGTTCCCTTCCGACGCCCGCCCCGCGCCCGCCGGCGCCGCCCTGCCCGACCTCGCCGAGCTGCCTGTTTACCCGGGCATCGCGCTCGCCGCTGTGCACCTGGTGACGAGCGAAGCCGAGGCCGACGCGGCCTGTGCCGAATTGCTTTCGCATGAGGTGCTCGGCTTCGACACCGAGTCCAAACCGACCTTCGCCAAGGGCGAAGTCTCGACCGGGCCGCACCTGATCCAGTTCGCCACCGACGATGCCGCCTGGCTGTTCCCGGTACGCCTGCAGGGGCGCCACCCGGCGCTGCGCGCGCTGCTCGAAGCGCCCACCGTGTGCAAGGTCGGCTTCGGCCTGCGCGGCGACCTCGCGCAGCTGCGCGAGCGCCTCGGCGTCGAGCCGCGCGGCATGCTCGACCTGTCTTTGGCGCTGCCGCGCGAGGCCCGCAACGCCACGCCCGGCGCGAAGACGGCCGTCGCGCGCTACCTCGGCCAGCGCATGCTGAAGTCACGCAAGGTGACGACTTCGAACTGGGCCAACGCGCGCCTCAGCGAGCGGCAGATCCTGTATGCCGCCGACGATGCCCAGGCGGCGCTGCGCGTCTATCGCCGGGCCATCGCCAGCGGCGTGCTCAAGGCCTAGGCCCCCTCGCGCTCGGCGAGGCGGCGCAGCACCAGCGGAAAGGCGCCGGTCAGCACGCTGGCCACCGCCGAGACTATCAGCGCCCAGCCGGCGAGGTCGTCGTTGAACAGCGGATGCGCACCGCGCAGCAAGCCCGCCAGCGCGGCGATGCCCGCCAGCAGCAGGATCGCGCCGAGCACGCTGAAGACGATGAAGGTCCAGGGCCAGTGGTGGGGCTTCATTTGCTCTTGGCGCGCGGATGCGCGCTGTCATACACCCTGGCGAGGTGCTGGAAGTCCAGATGGGTATAGATCTGCGTCGCCGCGATGCTGGCATGGCCGAGCATTTCCTGCACCGCGCGCAGGTCGCTCGAGGACTGCAGCACGTGGCTGGCGAAGGAATGGCGCAGCATGTGCGGATGGACATGGACGCCGAGGCCCTGGCGCCGCGCCCATTGCGCCAGCCGGTTGGCCACCTGACGCGGCGTCAGGCGCGTGCCGTTGCGACCGAGAAACAGCGCCGCCTGCCCGGCGCGGACGAAGGCGGGTCGCTCCGCCAGCCAGGCCTGCAGGGCCTGCAGGGCCCGCTCGCCCACCGGCACGCTGCGCGTCTTGCCGCGCTTGCCGGTGACGGTGACTTCGCCGCTCGTTGGGTCGAGCCCGCCCGGCCAATCAAGGCTGACCAGTTCCGACAGACGCAGGCCGGAGGAATAGAACAGCTCGAACATCGCCGCATCGCGCAGCAACAGCGGCCCGCCGGTTTCGCCCACGGCGACGGTGGCAGCCGTGGGGTCGAGCAGCGCGGCGGCCTGGTCGATGCCTAGCGCCTTGGGCAGGCTGCGCGCGCGCTTGGGCGCGCGCAGGCCCTCGGCCGGATTCAGCTCGATCTCGCCGCGTCGCGCCAGCCAGGCGTAGTAGCTGCGCCAGGCCGAGAGCGTGCGGGCTATGGAACGCGGCGCCAGCTCCTGCGCATGCAGCTGCATCAGGCCGCGCCGCAACTGCGCCGCCTGCAGCTGCGCGGCATCGGCGCCCGCCGCGAGCGTGGTCAGACGTTCGAGATCGCCGCGATAGGCGCGCAGCGTATGTGCGCTGGCACGCCGCTGCACCGCCAGCTCGGCCAGGAACTGCTCGACCGAGGCGTCCATGGCGGTGCCGGCGCGCCTCAGCCGGCGACGCGCAGCAGCGCCGCCGCCGCCATCGCACCGATGCGCTGCAGGTAGAGCGTGCCGAGCTCGGCGTAGAAGCGATGCGGCTCTTCGCTGGCCATGACCAGCAGGCCGATGGTGAGGCCGCCCGGATCACGCAGCACGACCTGCGCCATCGAACCTGATTCGGGCGCCGCGCCGCCGAACCAGGCCAGCGCCTCCTGGCCCGCCGCCGGCCCGCACAGGGGCTGTTCCAGGCCGGCGGCGAAGGCCATCAGGCTGCCGCTCACGGGATCGAATTCGGCCCCGTCGCCGCCGGTGCCCCAGACCCGCAGCGCGACATGCGGCACGGCAAAGGCGCCGCCGAGATGCGAGTAGAGCGCGCGCACCACACCGGCGCGATCGGTGGCGGCGATCAGCGCCACGGCGAGGCCATGCACCTTGTCGGAGATGGAGTCGTTCTCCTCGCCGAAGCCGATCAGCTCGACCAGCTTGGCCTCCAGCGTGCGCACCTTGTCGCGCAGGTTGAACAGCTGCTTTTCGGTGATCGAAATGGCGCGGCCGCTGTGCGGATCGGGCAACGTCACCAGGGTCAGCAACTCAGCGTACTGGTCGAAGAACTCGGGGTGATCGTGGAGGTAGCGGGCGACGTCTTCTGATTTCATGGCGGGGCTTTCAGGGGTTGTCCGGCAATTCGATTTCGGCGCTGAAGACGGTGGTGGCGGGGCCGGTCATCAGCACGGGCGCGTTTGCGTCTCCGGCGCCGCCGGCCCAGGCGATGGCAAGCTCGCCACCGCGCGTGGCGACCCGCACCGGCGTATCGAGCAGGCCGCGGCGGATGCCGGCGACCACGGCGGCGCAGGCGCCGGTGCCGCAGGCCAGGGTCTCGCCGGCGCCGCGCTCGTACACCCGCAGGCGGATCGCATGGCGGTCGAGCACCTGCATGAAGCCGGCATTGACCCGACGCGGGAAGCGCGGGTGGCTTTCTATCAAGGGGCCCTGCGCCGCCACCGGCGCGGTGTCGACATCGGCCACCACCTGCACCGCGTGCGGGTTGCCCATGGAGACGGCGCTGATGTCGACCACGGTGCCGGCGACGTCGAGCGCTTGCACGACGGCAGTGGTGTCGCTGACGAAGGGAATCTCCGCCAGCGCAAAAATCGGCGCACCCATATCCACCGTCACCTGGCCGTCGGCTTCCAGCCTCGGTGCGATGATGCCGCTCCGGGTCTCGACGCGGATCTGGCGCGCCTCCGTCAGGCCCTGCTCATGGACGAAGCGCACGAAGCAGCGCGCGCCATTGCCGCACTGCTCGACCTCGCCGCCATCGGCGTTGAAGATGCGGTAGCGGAAATCGACGCCGGGCGTGGTCGACTTCTCGACCACCAGCAACTGGTCGCAGCCGACGCCGAAATGGCGGTCGGCCAGCCAGCGCGCCTGGGCCGGTGTCGGCACGAAATCCTGGTTGATGGCGTCGAGCACGACGAAATCGTTGCCCGCGCCATGCATTTTGGTGAAGCGTATGCGCATCCGGGGAGGATACGCCGTCCCGCCAGCGCCGACTTTTGGCAATTAAGGGGGCAATGAAGCCCTTTTTCGCGGCCCTCCGCGGTGGCAAGATACGGGCCTTCCCGTCCCGTCCGATGCCCCGGAGCGCCATGAAGCCCAAAGACACCCGCAGCGTCCCCGCTGGCCCGACCCGCATGACCCCTTCCGAAGCCTTCGTCGAAACCATGGTCGCCAACGGCGTGACCGACATGTTCGGCATCATGGGCTCGGCCTTCATGGACGCCATGGACATCTTCGCCCCGGCCGGCATCCGCCTGATCCCGGTGGTGCATGAGCAGGGCGCCGGCCACATGGCCGACGGCTATGCCCGCGTCTCGGGCCGCCATGGCGTGGTGATCGGCCAGAACGGCCCCGGCATCAGCAACTGCGTCACGGCGATTGCCGCCGCCTACTGGGCGCACAGCCCGGTGGTGATCGTCACCCCCGAGACCGGCACCATGGGCATGGGCCTCGGCGGCTTCCAGGAAGCCAATCAGCTGCCGATGTTCGAGGAATTCACCAAGTACCAGGGCCACGTGAACAATCCCAAGCGCATGGCCGAATTCACCGGCCGCTGCTTCGACCGCGCCATGAGCGAAATGGGCCCGACCCAGCTCAACATCCCGCGCGACTATTTCTACGGCGACATCACCTGCGAGATCCCCAAACCCTTCCGCCTCGACCGCGGCCCGGGCGGCGAGAACGTGCTCAACGAAGCCGCCGAGCTGCTGGCCAAGGCGAAATTCCCCGTCATCATCTCCGGCGGCGGCGTGGTGATGGCCGACGGCATCGAGGAATGCAAGGCGCTGGCCGAGCGCCTGGGCGCGCCGGTGGTGAACAGCTACCTGCACAACGATTCCTTCCCCGCCAGCCACCCGCTGTGGTGCGGCCCGCTGGGCTACCAGGGCTCGAAGGCGGCGATGAAGCTGATCGCCCAGGCCGACGTGGTGGTGGCGCTCGGCAGCCGCCTCGGCCCCTTCGGCACCCTGCCGCAGCACGGCATGGACTACTGGCCCAAGGATGCCAGGATCATCCAGATCGACGCCGACAACAAGATGCTGGGCCTGGTGAAGAAGATCTCGGTCGGCATCTGCGGCGACGCCAAGGCCGCCGCCATGGCGCTGACCCAGCGCCTGACCGGCCGCACCCTGGCCTGCGACGCGACCAAGGCCGAGCGCGCGGCGAAGATCAAGGATGAAAAGGCCGCCTGGGAAAAGGAGCTCGACGACTGGACCCACGAGCGCGACCCATTCAGCCTGGACATGATCGATGAAAACGGCAAGGAAAAAACCTTCAGCGGCGGCAGCTACCTGCACCCGCGCCAGGTGCTGCGCGAACTGGAAAAGGCCATGCCGCCCGACGTGATGGTCTCAACCGACATCGGCAACATCAACTCGGTGGCCAATAGCTACCTGCGCTTCGAAAAGCCGCGCAGCTTCTTCGCCGCGATGAGCTTCGGCAACTGCGGCTATGCCTTCCCCACCATGATCGGCGCCAAGGTGGCCGCCCCGCACCGGCCGGCGATCTCGTATGCCGGCGACGGCGCCTGGGGCATGAGCCTGATGGAGACCATGACCTGCGTGCGCCACAACATCCCGGTGACCGCCGTCGTCTTTCACAACCGCCAGTGGGGCGCGGAGAAGAAGAACCAGGTGGATTTCTACAACCGCCGCTTCGTCGCCGGCGAACTCGACAACCAGTCCTTCGCCGGCATCGCCCGCGCCATGGGCGCCGAGGGCATCACGGTGGACAAACTGGAAGACGTCGGCCCCGCGCTGAAGAAGGCCATCGACCTGCAGATGAACCACGGCAAGACCTGCATCCTCGAGATCATGTGCACCAGTGAGCTGGGCGATCCGTTCAGAAGGGATGCGCTGTCGAAGCCGGTGAGGTTTTTGGAGAAGTACAAGGATTACGTTTGATTGCTTAGTCTTCGTTCAACAGACAAAAGCCCGTGTGATGCGGGCTTTTGTCTTGCAGGCAGAGGAAAGTCGGCGTTCGTGCTACGGCGGTTCATAGGCCAAAGCGGGCAGACCCTTAGCCTGACAAACTTCAGAAGACGACCCAACACTAACGCTCGGGCCGTCGGCGTTCAATTGCAGTTCGCCAAATGAGGCGGCAACCTTCTGCCTAAGCCATGGAGTGAAAGCAGAATTACCATCTTGATCAGCAATCAATCCAGAACGGAATCCATACATCATGGTATTCTAGTTATGGGGCCGTCAAGCAGAGTTTTTACCGTTGTTTCGCGGTATTTGAAAAAAATGTCGGAGGCTTTGCCCCTGATATCGTTGCCTACAGGATTACGTTAAGTGGTCCCTATGATGCATAAGAGTGCCTGACGAGCCCCACTTAATTCGACAATGTCATTTTTGACAGCTCTCAGAAGCGCGAAGTCACTCCACGACGTTGCGCATCTTCTTGGCTACAAGCCCAAGTCGCTCTCCTACGTCATCTATAAGAACCCCAAGAAGTACTCGACTTTCGACATTCCCAAAAAATCCGGAGGATTTCGAACAATTAGTGCCCCCTACCCTGAGCTGAAGCTGCTGCAGCGAAGATTGTCTGACGGACTCCAAAGTTGCCTAGAGGAGCTTGACGCCACGAAGCAAATCAAGCGCCCCCTGTCCCACGGGTTTCGCCGAGGAGCATCAATTGTTTCAAATGCATCGACGCACCGTGGGCGACGCTTCGTTTTTAACGTTGATATCGAGGACTTCTTCGGCTCTATTAATTTTGGACGCGTCTTCCGTTTCTTCACGAAGAACACCGACTTTGGATTACCGGACGAAACGGCAAAAGTCATTGCTGCCATTGCATGCCATGAAGGGAAGCTCCCACAGGGCAGTCCATGTTCGCCAGTCATCTCGAACTTAATTGGCCAAATTCTTGATGTTCGGCTCGTCAGGCTTGCGCGCAAGCACGGTTGTAGTTTCTCACGTTATGCGGACGATCTAACTTTCTCCACGAGCAAAAAGGAGTTCCCTTCCGCCATCGCGGAAACCGGCGGGGGCCACACTTGGTCTGCTGGCACAACACTAACAAAGATCATCACCTCAAGCGGCTTTCGCTTAAACCCGAAAAAGACTCGCATGCAGTATCGCGACTCCCGACAGGAGGTGACAGGGCTAGTCGTAAATAGACGCATCAACACTCCAAAGGAGTATCGACGCCTCGCTCGTGCAATGACTCACAAGCTCGCAACGACCGGACACTTTGATGTTATTTCGTTAGTGCCAGATGCCTCTGGCAAGCTCGTCCTAAAGAAAGTAGAGGGGCATATCAGCCACCTTCAGGGGATGTTTGGATTCATTGACTGGATTGATCTCGGTTACAAAAAAGCTACCGGAAAGTCAGTGAGAATTCAGACGTCTATTGACAAGACGTACCGACGATTCTTAATTCACCGCGACTTTTGGGCGAGTCCCAAACCCTTCATACTTTGCGAAGGCAAGACTGACAGCGTTTACTTGCGAGGCGCAATTCGACGCTTAGCAAAGTCACATCCGAACCTTATTGCGATAGACCCCACAGGGAAACCCGACTACAAAGTCCGATTTTTCAATTATTCAGACACAGCGCAACGGATACTGAATTGCTCCGGTGGTAAGGATCTAAAGAATTTCATTACTGACTACCTGAAGCAATCAAAGAAAATACTACCGCCACCCAACCAACAACCGCTGATTGTTCTTCTGGATAACGACACTGGCGGCAAAGAGTTCTACAGTCTTATTAGTCAGTACAAGGGCAAAGCGACAGTTGATGGAATGGAGAGCTTCTATTGCCTTCCGGCAAATGTATATATCATCTTTACGCCAATCGCGGCGCCAGGTGAATCAACAAAGATTGAAGACTTTTTTGAACCGGCTCTGCTCGCAACAAAGGTTGAGGGAAAGACGTTTAATCCAGCCAATGAAGGTTTGGATACATCAACTGAATACAGTAAGACGGTTTTTGCATTGAAGGTCGTGCGCCCCAACATAGAGAAGATCAACTTCAGCAATTTCGAGCCAATCCTAGATCGTATTGACGCAGTGATCGCTGCGCACGCGAAGAAGTATTTGCTTCCTTAGTTCGCCGGGGCTCGCGAAGTTCTCAACGGGTACGGGCCACAACGGCCCGAGCCGCTGAGGTCCGAGTGATTTGATTTTCTGAAATCACACCGACGCGATTGGGTCCGGTATTGAAGGAAGCAAGAGGGGTACATTGCCGACGTTCGGGAGAACCAAGACGTAATCGCCTTAGTGCAGGACTTCCGAATCACGTCTAGATTGGAGCTACCGATGCGAGGTACCGCGAAGAGGCTATGGGAGAGCTTTCGCATTCAGGTGATCGAGGCCGACAGAGGCCAATGCGTACGTTGCCAAAAGTCGCAAAGCGAAGGCGCGGTGCTACATGTTCATCATAAGGACTACGTTCCGGGTCGCGCCTATTGGGACTATCCGCTTGAGATGATGGAAACACTGTGCGCTGGATGCCACGCAAAGGGTCACGGCATCATTTCCCCCGACTGCGGATGGACGCTGTTGTCGGATGATGTTCTGGCGAACTTGCAGGCGTGTGATTACTGCGGGACATTGCACCGGTACACTTTCCATGTCACCCATCCGAACTGGCCAGCAATGGATGTCGGATGCGACTGCTGCAACTTGCTGACCCAAACAAAAGAGGCCTCCGAACGCGAAAACAGAATGAAAACGCGTGCGAAACGCAGGGGGGATTTCGTAACGGCTAGCCACTGGGAATGGGAAGACGAAAATTGCGAGGGGGCCTTTAGTTCTACTTTGTCAGATTCCATCGCAATCAAATGCTGAAGGGATGGTGGCTTGTTTTCTGTAAGCGAAATTCTTGGCGTGCTGTCGTCGTCGGTGGCGATCCTCGATGGAAGCGACGAG
>Ga0172373_10000213_pt1 | contig 91044 bp, 63 predicted proteins | sample Lak10m_2_FD_114546 | JGI IMG/M metagenome (GOLD analysis project Ga0172373, IMG submission 114546) | Freshwater microbial communities from Kabuno Bay, South-Kivu, Congo - kab_092012_10m | ecosystem: Environmental > Aquatic > Freshwater > Lake | place: Democratic Republic of the Congo...
CGCGCGCGGGTCGAGGGGACGGCAGTACCCCTCGGCCAGCTCCGGAAATCGAGGCAGGGAGATCCTCCGGAGCTTCGAGTTGTGAGCGTCGGCAGGACGCTCGACCCGCCCAGGTGCAGGGGTACCCGACAGGCTGGACGGAGCGTAGCAGAGCCCGTCGGGACCGCAACGGTCCGGGCCGGATCTCGCGCTCAGCAGCGCCGTATCAAGCGCGCCACGCGCCGACGCCGCCCTGCACCGAGAAGACGGCGGTGAAACCGTGCCCGGCGAAGTAGGCCGCCGCGTCGAGCGAGCTGATGCCCTGCTTGCACAGGAAGACGATGCGGCTGTCCTTCGGAAGCTGCATGTACTTCGCCTGGTTGGCGAAGTCGAGCGGCTCGGCGCCGGCCACCGGGTCCACGCTGGACTCGCTCGGATGGCGCAGGTCGATGAAATGCAGCTTCTCACCGGCCGCGATCCACGTCTTCACTTGCGACGGGGTCACCTGCATGCGCTGGTCGACCTCGTGGGAGCGCAGCAAGTGCTGGATCACGCCCGGGACGTCGAGCAGGTTGTGGCTCTTGCAGACTTCCTCGAGCGTGTCGGTCTCCTGGAAGCCGCACGAGGAACAGCCGCCCACGTGGTAGCGCTGGAAGAGCGCGCGGCGGGCCGAGGGGAAGTTCTTCTGGATCTCGGCCATCGACATGTCGGGCCGGATCTCGGGCGAGGTGGTGGTGCTCATGGAGGGATCGGGGAGGCGAGGTGGGCCGCCCATTCTAAATCTCTCGCGCACGGGAGACGAGGGGCGATCCGTGCCTTCGCGCGGGCGGCTCCCGCCGCGCCGCGGGGGTCAGCGGGTGCCGGCGCGGTCCGGGTGTCCGGCCCGGGGTCCGGTTGGTCGGGAGCGCGAGGACTGGGGCCAGCGCGCCAGGGCCTGCTCCAGGGTCTCGCGCAGCGCCTCGCTGCCGAACGGCTTGGCCAGGAAGCCCGCTGCGCGCCCGCTCTCGAGCTCGCCCCGCAGCTCGTCGAGGTCCTGGCCGCTGGTCAGCACGACGCACGGCGGCGGTGAGCGGCGGGCCAGCTCGTGCAGCACCATGATCCCGTCCAGCCCGGGCATCTGACAGTCCAGCAGGACGAGCGCGATGCGCTCGGCCTCGGCCGCGTGCAGGGCCAGAGCCTCGGCACCGCTCGCCGCGGCCAGCGGCCGTGCCCCGTGGTGCTCCAGCAAGCGACAGACGACCGCACGCACGGGCTCCTCGTCCTCGACGACGAGCACGGTCGCGCCGGCCAGGGTCGCGCGCCGCGGAACCGCCACCGCGCGCACGACCGGCGGCCCCGCGGACGACACGGGCAGGAGCAGCGTGACCCGCGTGCCCTGTCCCGGCAGGCTGCGGCAGCGCAGCGCACCGCCGTGGGTGCGCGCGATGCCGAGCACCACGCACAGGCCGAGCCCGCGCCCGACGAAGCGCGTGCTGAAGAAGGGCTCGAAGATGCGCGCCAGGAGCGCTGCATCCATCCCGTGGCCGCCGTCCTCGATCTCGAGCGCCAGCGCCGGCCCCTGCGCCGGCCCGGGCAGGGCCTCGAACTCGTCCGGCGCGGGCGCACCGAAGGCCGCGCGGTGGACGCGCACGACCAGCGCGCCGCCCTGCGTGGGCAGGGCCTCGCTCGCATTCTGCAGCAGATGCCGCAGGCATTGCCGCAGCTGCTCCGCGTCGGCCGAGACGGGTTCCAGATCCGCCTCGAGCTCGAGCCGCACCTCGTGGGCCGAGGGCAACGTGCGCACGACCTCCCGGCACAGCGCCGCGAGATCGAGCTGGACCGGCTCGCGGCGGGCCTTGCCCGCGTAGACGAGCATCTGGCGCACGAGCTCGGCCGCGCGCTGGACGCCGAGCTGCGCCTGGTCGAGATGGACCGCCGCGGGCGTCTCGGGCGCGAGCTCGGCCCGCGCCAGCTCGCCGTGCCCGAGGATGCCGGCCAGCAGGTTGTTGAAGTCGTGCGCGAGGCCGCCCGCCAGCAGGCCGAGGCTCTCGAGATGGCGCGCCTCGCGCAGGCGTTCCTCGAGCGCGGCCTGCTCGGCCTCGGCGGCCCGCCGCTGGCGCAGCTGCCGACTCGAATCGACCAGGCTGGCGCAGGTCTGCAGCACCGGCTCGAGCTCGGTCACCAGCTCGGCCGCGTAGCCGCCCGCGCGGTTGGCGAGCCCGACCACGCCCACCTGCTCGCCGCCGACGTACAGCGGCAGGCCGAGGAACGCGTCCAGCGGTGGATGCCCCGCCGGCAAACCACCGCGGCGCGGATCGTGGGCCGGATCGTTGGCGATCACGGGCTTGCCGCTGACCAGCACGTGCCCGAAGAGCGTGTCGAGGTTGCCGAACTCGAGCCCGTGCGCCACGGCCTCGGCGTAGAGTGCGTGGGTGGCGTCGCTCCAGGCGATGTTCGTCAGCGCCTGGGTCCGCACGTACGGACGCCCGTCGGGACGATGCAGCACCTCGCCCACGAAACCGTAGGCGCTGCCCGTGACCTCCAGCAGGAAGCGCAGCAGGCCGTCGAAGCGCGCGTGGGGCTCGAGCAGCGCCAGGAACTCGCGCTGTAGCCGCGCCAGGCCGCTCAGCAGGCCGTGGGCGCGCTGGAGCTCGGCCTCGGCGCGCTTGCGCTCGGTCACATCGGCGTGCGTGCCGAACATCCACTCGGGCTGGCCGTCCGGAGTGCGCGTGATCACGCGCCCGCGGTCCTGCACCCAGACCCAGTGCCCGTCGCGGTGGCGCATGCGGCACTCGACGTCGTAGTGCGCGAGTTCCCCCGCGAAGTGGCGCGCGAGCTCGGCGCCCGAGCGCTGCAGGTCCTCGGGGTGGGCGAGCCGCTTCCAGGTCTCGATGTCGGTCGGCTCGAGCTCGGCCAGGGTGTGCCCGACGATCGCGGCCCAGCGCTCGTCGAAGCGTGTCTCGCCGGTCTGCACGTTCCACTCCCACGTGCCGACGTTCGTGCCCTCGAGCAGGCTGCGGAGCCGCCAGCGCTCCGTGCGCAGGGACTCCTCCGCGCAGCGCCGCTCGTCGACGTCGAGCCAGGCCCCGTGCACGATCCCGTCCGCGCCATGGGCCTCCAGGATCTCGCGCACCCAGCGCCTCCCGCCCGCGGCGGTGAGGACGCGAAACTCGTGATCGAGCGGCAGGCCGTCGCAGGCGCAAGCCGCGCGCCGGACGAGCACGGCCTCGCGTTCTTCCGGCTCGAGCACGCGCGCCAGGAAGCCCGGCGCGCGCCAGGCGTCGAGCGGATACCCGAAGGCCCAGGCGAAGTGCCGCGGAACGGCGCGGAAGGTCAGCGTGCCGGCCTCGGCGGAGAAGGGCCACAGACCGGCTGCGCTCAGGACCTCCGGCGAGGCCTCGGCGTCGACCCGGGGCGGCGTGACGGAGGCTGCGTAGCTGGAACCCACGCCCTCGCATCGACCGGGGTCGCCCCGCCCTTGATTCGGCGCAGGTCGCCACGGCTCGGGCCGTCCCGGGCCTCGGAAGGGCCGCCGGCGGCCGCACGCCGGCTGGTAACTTGGCCGCGCCATGAGCGCCCCCGACCCGGCCGCGGACCGCACGGCCCTGCTGCAGCGTTACGCCACGATGCGCACCCTCGAGGCCAGCGGCCGGCCCGAGCTCGAGCGCGTCCAGCCCGACCGCTCGGGCTGGTCGCCGGTCCAGCATCTCGCGCACGTGACCCTCGCCAACGAGCGCGTGCTCGCCAACCTCGCGGCGCTCCTGGCCGGCACCGGCCTCCTCGTGATGCGCGGCGGCGAGCCGCACCCGATGGCGCGCGGCCTGCTCGCGGCCGGCAAGCTGCCGCGCGGCGAGGCCCAGGCCCCGCGCATGGTGCGCCCGCCCGAGCGCGTCGACCGCGCCATGCTGGCCCAGTGGCTGGCCGAGGGCGAGGCCGCCGTGCGCGCCCTCGACCCCGCGCGCCTCGTCCCGGGCGAGCTCAAGATCCCCCACCAGCTGCTCGGCCCGCTCGACGCGCCCGAATGGCTGCGCTTCGCGCGCGTGCACAGCGAGCACCACCTCGCGATCGTGGACGAGCTCCTCTCCGCCTGACGCTACGCTGTTCCGCTTCCCTGTCGACCCTCGCCCCGCTTCCTCATGTCCGACGCCCCCATCACGCCCCGCTCGAAGGACTACGCCCAGTGGTACCAGGACGTCATCCGCGAGGGAGAGCTCGCCGAGGCGGCCGAGGTCGTGCGCGGCTGCATGGTCGTGCGCCCGCACGGCTGGGCGATCTGGGAGAAGATCCAGCACGAGCTCGACACGCGCTTCAAGGCCACCGGCCACAAGAACGCGGCCTTCCCGCTCTTGATTCCGCTCTCCTTCCTGCAGAAGGAGGCCCAGCACGCCGAGGGCTTCGCGATGGAGTGCGCGGTCGTGACCCACGCGCGCCTGAAGAAGAACGCCGAGGGTGTCATCGAGCCCGACAACGAGCTCGAGGAGCCCTACATCGTGCGCCCGACCTCCGAGACGATCATCGGGCACTTCTTCGCCAAGTGGATCGACTCCTACCGCGACCTCCCGATGCTCCTGAACCAGTGGGGCAACGTGATGCGCTGGGAGCTGCGCACGCGCCTCTTCCTGCGCACGGGCGAGTTCTGGTGGCAGGAGGGGCACACCGCGCACTCCACGCACGCGGAGGCGCGCGAGGAGGTCTACCGCATGCTCGACATCTACCGCGAGGTCTACCACGACGTGCTCGCGGTGCCCGTGATCCGCGGCCTGAAGACCGAGAACGAGCGCTTCGCGGGCGCCATCGAGACGACCTGCGTCGAGGCCCTGATGCAGGACGGCAAAGCGCTGCAGGGCGCGACCAGCCACGACCTCGGCCAGAACTTCGGCAAGGCCTTCAACGTCACCTTCCAGAACCAGTCCGGCCAGCGCGAGTTCGTCTGGCAGACCTCCTGGGGCGCCTCGACGCGCATGATCGGCGCCCTGATCATGTCGCACTCGGACGACGAGGGCCTCGTGCTGCCCCCGAAGCTCGCGCCCATCCACGTGGTGATCGTGCCGATCTGGAAGACCGAGGCCGAGCACGCGAGCGTGCTCGAATCGGCCCGCAACATCGCGCGCGAGCTGCGCGACGACGGCCTCACGGTCGAGCTCGACGACCGCGACCTGCGCCCCGGCGCCAAGTACTTCGAGTGGGAGCGCAAGGGCGTCCCCCTGCGCCTCGAGATCGGCCCGCGCGACGTGGCCGAGAAGTCCGCCATGGGCAAGCTGCGCATCTCCGAGCTCGACGAGCGCGGCAAGCCGAAGAAGGTCAAGGTGCCCTTCGACGCGATCGGCACGCACGTCGGCAAGCTGCTCGACGGCTTCCAGTCGTTCCTCTTCGAGCGCGCCAAGGCCCGCCTCGCCGCGAACACCGTCCACGTCGACACCTGGGCCGACTTCCAGGCCGTCTTCGCCGGCGACAGCTCGAAGTTCGTCTACGCCCACTGGGACGGCACCGCGGAGACCGAGAAGGCCATCAAGGACGAGCTCAAGGTCACGATCCGCTGCCTCCCCCTCCCCGGCGACGGCCCCGCCCCCGAACCGGGTCTCTGCGTCAAGACCGGCAAGCAAAGCGCCCGCCGCGTCCTGTTCGCCAAGGCCTACTGAGCGACTCCCGCCGCCCTCACCCGACGAGGTCCCGCTCGTCGAACAGCGCGAAGCGCACCTCGGGGTGCCGGCGGCGCAGGGAACTCTGCGCGAAGCGCGCGGCGAGCCGCGCCAGGAGCTCGCGGCGCTCCCGCACGCGCACGCGGCGCCACTTGAGCTCGGCGACGAGCAATCGGCCCTCGCGCTCGGGGTCGGGGGCCACGAGGTCGAACTCGAGGTCCGGCTCCCAGTAGCGGCGCGCGCCGGGGAAGCGTGCGCGGACATGGTCCTCGAAGACGCTGGCAGCGTGCGCGTGCAGGAGCTCCTGCTTCAAGGCGGGCGCGTAGCCCGCCCAGCGGCTGCGGTGCGGGGAGAACACGCGGAACCAGAAGCGCAGGCTCGGATCCTGGATGCGGTAGAGCACGCGCTTCGAGGTGCGCAGACTCTCTCCGTAGGGCAGCTCGCGCGTCAGCAGCCCGGCATCGAGCAGCTGGGTGAAAAGGCGCGAGAGGCTGGTCTGCTTCGCGCCCATGCGCGCCGCGATCTCGGAGGGGCGCTCGGCCCCGCGGCCGACGGCCTCGAGCACGGCGAGCGCGTTGCGGCCCGCGACCCCCTCATCGGTCAGGAGGCGTGCCGGCTCCTGCTCGAGGAACGGCGCAGGGTCGAAGTACAGCGCATCGGCGAGCTCCGTCCGCTCCTTCCCGGGCGCGAGCAGCTCCCAGTAGCGCGGGATGCCGCCCACCAGCGCGAAGCGCTCGAACGAATCCGGCGCGCGCGGCGCGAGGTCGAGCGCGCCGCAGAAGGCGGCGTAATCCATCGGCTCGATGCGCAGCACCTTGCGCGCGCGCCCGAAGAGCGGGGCCGCGCGGTGCAGGAAGATGTCGTGCATCATGCGCCGGCTCGAGCCCGACAGGATCAGGAGGCAGCCGCGCGGGCGCTCGTGGTCGAGCCAGCGCTGGAGCCGGCTCGGCAGGCTCGGATCGCCCTCGACGAGGTACGGAAACTCGTCGAGGCACAGCGTCTTCCCGCGCGCGGTCAGCGTCAGCAGGCCGAGGAGCTCCTCCCAGCTGCGCGGCTGCATGTCGCTGCCGAGTCCCGCGCGGAGGTCATGTCCGACCTGACGGATCTGCTGCTCGACCCCGGCCTCGATCGCCTGCGTGTAGAGCCCCGACCGGGTCGCCAGCCAGTGGCGCAGGAGGCGCGTCTTGCCGACCCGGCGCCGCCCGTAGACGACCAGGAGGCCCCCCGCCCGGCGCGCAGACTCGAGCACGCCGAGCTCGCGCGTGCGGTTGACGAAGTCGAGCGGCATCTCCTCTTCAGGATCGTCCATATTTGATGCCTGGCAAGCATTATGTCTGTGAAACATCATCCACGCTCGGGCTGGCGCTTCCCCCGAAACCTTCGACGTCCAGGCCGGCCGCGGGGTTGCACCGGAGGCCGAAGAAACCTCCGGATCGGCCCCCACCGGGAAGACGCGCGCGCCGCGCGTCGTCCGAGGGTCTCCGATGACCCGTGGGGCGCGCCTCTTCCTGCTCGTGGTCGTGCTGCTCGCCGGGGGCGGTGCGCTGCTGCGCTTCGTGGGCCCGGCGGCGCGCTCCGCGCGGACGGAGGCGACGCGGACGGAGGCGACGCGGATGGGGGCGGCGAGGTCGGGCGGCGCGGCGGACGCGGAAGAGCGTCAGGCCGACCTGGTGCCGGCAGCGGGGCTCGAGGGGGATGCGGTCGAGCGCGCTGAGCTCGAGACGCCGTCCGGGGCGCGCGCGGAGGCCGATTCCACGCAGGCGGCCCGGCCTCCCGCGGGCTCGCCGCTCGCCTGGCTGCGCGCGGTGCTGCCGGAGCGCTACGGAGCGCTCGACGACGCGGCCCTGCTCGCGCTCGAGGAGCTCGACCTGCGCGGGGCCGAGCTCACCGACGCGGACCTCTACCGGCTCGCGGCCTTCCCGAACCTCGCGCGCCTCTCGCTGCGCGGCACGGCGATCACCGACGCCGGCCTCGCCGCCTTGACCGGCCTGCCGCTGACCCAGCTCGACCTGCGCGGCACCGCCGTCACCGGCAACGGCTTCGCGCTGCTGCCCGTGACGCGCCTCGAGGCCCTGCACCTGACCGACACGCAGGTCACCGAGCGCGACCTCGCGCGCCTGCCGAGCCTGCCGGCCCTGACGACGCTGAAGCTCAACTTCCTCGCGCTCTCCGACTTCACGGTCGAGACCCTCGCCGCTCAGCCGAACCTGCGCCACCTCGAGCTCGACGGCACCGGCCTGACCGACGACGGCCTGCGCCGCCTGCTGACACTCCTGCCCGCCCTCGCGCGCATCGAGGCGCGCAACACGCGCGTCAGCCCCGAGCTCGCACGCGAGCTCGCCACGACGCGCCCGGAGCTCCAGCTCGTGCTGGAGTGATCACCCCTCGGCACGCCGCAGATGGCGGTCGAGGGCGAGGTGGCCGGCCAGGACGACGAGGCCGAGAGCGGCGCAGCTCCACCACAGGGTGTTCGGACCGGCGGAGGCGTAGAGCTCGGTGCCGACCAGCGGGGCGAGCGCGAGCGGGACGGCGAGGCCGAGCTGGAAGACCGACATGTAGCGGCCGGAGGCGCCGCGCGGGGCGCGGTGGCTCGCGAAGGCGGCGGTGAGCGGGAAGAAGAGCATCTCGCCCGCGGTCCAGGCGGCGATCGAGACGAGCACGGTGGTCCAGCCGCTGGCGAAGAGGTTGAGCGCGTAGCCGAGGCCGATCGCGCACGAACCGAGCGCGACCCAGGCGAGCGGCGGGCGCGACTCGACCTTGCGCACGAGCTGCATCTCGAAGAGCAGGATCAGGATCGAGTTGAGCGCGAGGGCGAGGCCGACGTCGCGCTCGGTGAAGCCGAGGTCACGCTTCAGGAAGAGCGGCAGCGCCCCGAAGAACTGGAACAGGACGAGCGCCGTCAGGGCAACCAGCACGACGAACGCGAGGAACGGCCCGTCGCGCCAGGGCGAGGCGGCGGCGCGCGCGGCCGCGAGCTCGGCCGGCGCGGGCGGCGGCGTGCGCTCGCCGAGGCGCCACAGAACGAGCGCCGCGGCCAGGGCCGTGCCGCCGTCGATCCAGAACAGCAGTCGGTAGTCGATCTCGGCCAGGGCGCCGCCGAGCGGCAGGCCGACCGTCAACCCGAGCGAGACCGCAAAGCTCATCAGCGAGAAGGCCCGCGCGCGCGCCGCGGGCGCGACCGCGGCCGAGATCGCGGCGCCATTCGCGGGACGGAAGAGGTCGGCGGCGAAGCTCGAACTCGCGACGAGGAGCCCGATCGTGAGCGGCGTGCGCATCAGGCCGAGCAGCACGAGGCAGCCGGCGTGCGTCACCAGGCTCGCGAGCTGCACGCGCCGCGGCCCGAAGCGGTCGGCCAGGACGCCGCCGAGCGAGACGCCGACGATCGAACCCACTCCGTAGAGCGCGACCAGCCGCCCGGCGACCTCGACCGCGAAGCCGCGCTCCTCGGTCAGGTACAGCCCGAGGAAGGGCAGCACCATCATCCCGACGCGGTTGACGAACAGCACGCTCGCCAGCACCCACACCTGGCGCGGCAGGCCGCTGAAGGCGTCACGGTAGCTCTGGATCAGGGCGGCGAGCATGGGCGTGGCGCTGGACGCAACGGAAGACGGAAGGGCTCGCTGCGGGCAACGCCGGCCCGGCGAGCGCGCGCAGCCCGGCCAGGCTCGTCACGCACGGACGCCGCGCAGCGGAGCGCGGTGCTCCGCGCGCACCCAGGAGAGTCGGAGGGCGGGCGCCTAGCGCCGGCCGCGGCCGCCGCCGCCGCCGCCGCCGCCGTAGCCACCGTCGTCGTCGAGGCGGCGCCCGGAGGCGCGGCCCATCGGACGCATGGCTTCCTTCTTGGCGGCCACCTTGAGCTTCTTGCCGGAGAGCTCGGTGCCGTTCATCGACTGGATCGCCGCCGTCGCCGCTTCCTCGGAGCTGAGCCGTACGAAACCGAAGCCGCGCGAACGATCGCCCTGGCTCGAAACGAGGATCGAGACGCGCGAGACGGTGTGGCCCGCCTGGGTGAAGGCGGCGCGCAGGGCGTCCTCGGTGACGGCAGTGGCGATGTTTCCGACGTAGACGTCGACTTCCATGTAGCTCGGTTTCCCTTCGATTCGGCGGACCAAGCCCGCAGGGTAACCGCCGGCGGGCGTCCGATCCTCTCCCGATCCCGAAAAAGGGCCCGCGCGGCCCGTCCGGAGGCCGGATAGGCTCTGGCCCGTGAAGGAAACCGGTCACGCGCCGGGACGGGAGCCGGCGAAGCTCGGCCTGATCGCCCTCACGGCGCTCGTGGTCGGGAACATGGTCGGCTCGGGTGTGTTCGCGCTGCCGGCGTCGCTGGCGCCCTTCGGCGGCACGAGCGTGCTGGCCTGGATCGTCTCGGCCCTCGGCTCGATGTGCTTCGGACTCGTGATCGCGCGCCTCGCGCGGCGCGACCCGGCCGTCGGCGGGCCGTACGCCTACACGCGCGACGCGTTCGGCGAGTTCCCGGCCTTCCTGGTGGGCTGGAGCTACTGGATCTCGTGCTGGTGCGCGCAGGCGGCGATCGCGGTGGCGATGGTCGGGTACCTGGGCGAGCTCGTGCCGGCCGCACGCGCGGAGCCGCTCGCCTTCGTGCTGGGCGCGATCCTCCTGCTCGCGGCCGTGAACATCGCCGGCGTGCGCGAGGCGGGCTTCGTGCAGGTCGTGACGACGGTGCTGAAGCTCCTGCCGCTGGTCGCGATCGCGCTGTTCGGCTTCCTGCGCTTCGAGCCGGCGCACTTCGAGCCCTTCAACCCGACCGGGCAGAGCCTGACGGGCGCGGTGCTGGGCGGCCTCGCACTGACCCTGTGGGCCTTCCAGGGCTTCGAGTCGGCCTCGATCGCGGCCGGCGACGCGCGCGATCCGCGGCGCGACATCCCGCGCGCGACGGTGCTCGGCATCGCCGTCGCGACCGCGCTGTACGTGGCGAGCACGCTGGCCGTGATGGGCCTCGTGCCGCCGGGCGAGCTGGCCGGCTCGGCCGCGCCCTTCGCCGATGCCGCGCGGCACCTGTGGGGCGAAGGCGCCGGGAAGCTCGTGGCCGCGGGCGCGGCCGTGTCTTGTTTCGGCGCTCTGAACGGCTGGACGCTGGTCGCGGGACGCATGCCGCTCGCGATCGCGCGCGACGGGCTGTTCCCGGCCTTCTTCGGGCACGTCTCGCGCGGCGGAGTCCCGGTGGTCGGGCTGGTGCTCTCGACGCTGCTCGCCTGCGGCCTGGCGGTGGCGAACTACAGCCCGTCCCTGGCGCACATGTTCAGCGCGATGACGCTGCTGGCGACGCTCTCGGCCCTGGTGTCGTTCGTGTTCGCGGCCATGGCCGAGTTCCACCACGAGCTGCGCGCGCGGCGGCGCGAGCGCGGACGCTTCGGGATCACGCTCGCCTTCCTGGCCTTCGCCTACGGGCTCGTGACGATCGTCGGCGCGGGCGACCTGTACGTCGCGCGCGGCTTCCTGCTCTTGCTGGCCGGCATCCCGTTCTTCGTGCTGGCGCGCGCGCGGCGGCGCTGACGCGCGCGAGTCGGCGCGCGGGCGCCTACTCGCGCAGCAGCTTCACGCACTCCGCACGCCCGGCCTCGAGCGTGGCGCGCTCGAGCTCGAGGCCGAGGAGTCCGAGCACGTACTCGGTGATCGACCACGCGGTGCGCGTGACGTCGATCGGCGTCTGGCCGCTGGCGTCGGCAAGAGCGGGAGCCGCGCCGGCCTGCAGCAAGGCGCGCACGGCCTCGGCCCGCCCCAGGAAGGCCGCCGCGTGCAGCGGCGTCGAGCCCTTGGCGTCGCGCGCATCGAGGTCGGCACCGTGCTCGTGCAGGAGCTCGATCAGCGTCACGTGCCCGAGCAACGCAGCGGCGTGCAAGGCGCTCGACCCGTCCTGGTTGTGCGCCTGGACCTTCGCACCGCGCGCGAGCAGCAGGCGCGCGAGCTCCTCGCGGCCATGGAACGCCGCGCTGGCGAGCGGCGTCATGCCCGAACCTGTTTCCAGGGCGGCGAGCGAGGCCCCCTCCGCCAGGGCGCGCTCGAACGCGGCCTGGTCGCCGGTGCGCAGGGCCTCGAACAGGCGCGCGTCAGGCGTGGCCGGTTTCTCCAGCGCGCCGAGGATCTCCGCGCAGCGCTTGCGCCCCGCCTCGACCTCTGCGCGGACGAGGGTCACGCCGAAGAGGTCGGCGATGAACTGGGTGACGTTCCAGGGCGCGCGGGTCGCGCTCAGGGCCGTCTCCCCCGCCGGATTGCGGGCGGCCGGATCGGCGCCCTCCGCGAGCAGGAACTGCAAGAGCTCGACCCGTCCGAAGAAGGCCGCGCTGGAAAGAGCGGTCGAGCCGTCGGCGTTGCGCACGTCGACGCGCGAACCGGCGGCGAGCAGGAGTTCGACGAGCTCGCGCTCTCCGCACAGCACGGCCGTGGCGAGAGGGCTGACGCCCGTGGCCGGTTCCAGGGTGTGCGGATCGGCGCCGGCCTCCAGGCTGCGTCGGATGCGCTCGAAGTCGCCGGACTCGAGCGCGGGCCAGAGGTCCGCGGCGGCGGCCGCACGGTCCTCGCCCTCCTCTTCGCTCTCGTCCTCGTCCTCGTTGCCGATGTAGCCGAGCGCGCTGAGGTCCGCCAGCGCCTCGGACGGGAGCTCGGCGGCAGCGGCCGTGCGGCGGGTCGCTTCGCGACGAACGGCGAAGGCCTCGAACTCCTGCCGCAGACGCGCCACCACCTCCGGGTGCGCTGCGGCGACGTTCACGCGCTCGTCCGGGTCGGCCTCGAGGTCGTACAGCTCGAGCTCGGGCTTCGTGAGCACCTGCGAGGCGAGCTCGTTCACGATCAGCTTCCAGCGCCCGCTGCGCAGGCTGGTCATGCTGCCCGGCGCCAGTCCGATGCGACGCAGGATCGGATCCTCGCGGTGCTCGGCAAAGACCGTGCGCGGTTCGACGCGCGCGCCCCGCGCCAGCGGCACGAGGCTCTCGCCCTGCAGCCCCGCAGGCGGCGCGAGGCCGAGCAGCTCGCACAGGGTCGGGAAGAGGTCGAGCGAGCGCACCGGCGTCGTGACGCGCGCGCCGGCCGGCAGCAGTCCGGGCGCATGGATCAGGAGCGGAACGCGGATCATCTCCTCGTAGAGGCTGTAGCCGTGGCTCGTGCCGCCGTGGTCGAAGAACTCCTCGCCGTGGTCCGAGGTCACCACCAGGATGAGGTCCTCGCCCCAGCCGTCCTCCTGCAGCTTGTTCCACAGGCGCCCCAGCTCGTCGTCGTTGGCCGAGACGTCCGCGTCGTACAGGTTGCTCGCGTGCCGGATGAAGGAGACCGAGTCGATGCCGGTCGCGGCGAAGTTCTGCTGCGTCACGAACAGGCCCGGGATCGGCGGACGGCTGTCGAGCAGGGTCTTCCACTCCTGCCGGAAGCTCGCGTGGCGCTCGGGATCGGCGAAGCGCTCCAGGTACCTGGGCTCGGGCTCGTACTCCTCGTGCGGATCGACCGAGTGCACGTACAGGAGCATCGGCCAGTGGTTCGTGTCGTCGAGCCAGCGGAAGACGCGCTCGTTCAGCCTCCTGGCCGAGCCGCTGGCGAAGCGGATCGGATCGCCGTCGTTGATGTCGGTGGACTCGACGAAGTGCTCGAAACCCTGCGCCAGGCCCGACAGCGTGTTGCCCATCACGATGTTGGCCGAGAAGCCGGCCGTGAAGAGCCCCTGGGCGTGCAACACCTCGGGCCAGGTGACGAAGTCCGGCTCCAGGCGCTGGTCCATGCGGTAGATGCCCGTCGCCGAGGGGTACTGCGAGGTCAGCATCGAGGCCATCGACGGCTTGGTCCAGGCCGCCTGGCTGTAGCAGGCTTCGAACACGACCGACTGCGCCGCCAGGCGGTCGAGGAACGGCGTCGTCTCGCGCTCGTAGCCGTCGAAGCCCATGCGATCGCCGCGGCACGTGTCGACCAGATAGAACAGCACGCTGCGCGGACGCGGCGACGGTGCTTGCTGGGCGCGGGCGCGCGTCGGGAGCAGGCTCGCGCAGGCGAAGAGAACGGCGACGGAGGTGGAGATGGAGTGCGACTTCGGCATGGAGATCAGCTCACTTTCGAGCTCACGAGCGCGGGCCCCGCGCGCTTCAGAGGCAATCGCGGCGGCGCGAGCAGACGGACAGGGACGCGCCGAGCAGCGCGACGATGGCGAGGAGCTGCCCGACAAGGGCACGCACGAGCGCCGTGTTCCACACGACCTCTTCGCCTTGCATCACGGCCCGCACGCTGGGCAGGTCGACGAGCCACCACAGGAAGAGCTGGGTGGCGATGTTCGCGCCGACGATGGCGGCGATGGCGGCGCCGAGGTTCCCGCTGACGAGGCTCGTCGCCAGCACGACCACGAAGGCCAGGAAGATTCCGACCAGCACGATCACGACGAACGGGAACGCGCCGTGCGCCATGCCGCCGGGGGCGAACACGATCAGGCTCGCGCCGGAAAGCGTCAGCCACAGCGGCGTGAACACGGCCAGGTTCGCCAGGAGCTTGGCGGCCACGTACTGCCCGGGAGTGACCGGCAGGCTCATCAGGAACACGAGCGCGCCCTCGCGTCGTTCCTCGACCGTGGACTGCACCGCCACGTGGAAGCCGGCGCCGGCCAGGCACGTCACGAACAGGATCATGCCCAGGAGGAACGGGCCGAAGGCCATCAGCGCGACCGCGCCGAGGCCACCGAGCCACCACGCGAGAGCCGGAGTGAGCAGCAGGCGCACGTCCTTGCGCACGAGCCCGGGAACGATCGAGGTCTTCATGGCGTGCGGCTCTCCTCGGCCGTGAGACTGGCCACGAAGATCTCCTCGAGGGTCATGCGCTCGACGGCGACGACGCTGGCGCCCGCGGCGCGCAGCTCGGCCACCAGCGCATCCGAGTAGGCCCGCGCCGTCGCGGTGGCCGTGCGGCCGCTGCGGCGCACGTCGAGGAGCGCGTTCCCGCGCGGCAAGGCCGCTTCCGCGGAGAGCTCGAGGCGCAGGCGACGCCAGCGCTCCAGCAGCTCTTCCTTGTCCTCGCTGAACAGCACCTTCCCCCGCTGCAGGAAGGTCACGCGGTCGGAGATCTGCTCGACGTCCTGCGTCGTGTGCGACGAGAAGAGCACCGAGCGTTCCTCGTCCGCCAGCACGGCCGCCAGCTCCTCCAGGACCTGCCGGCGCGCCAAGGGATCGAGTCCGGCGGTGGGCTCGTCCAGCACGAGCACGCGTGGCCGTCGCGCGAGCGCCATCAGCAGGCAGGCCTTCGAGCGCTGGCCGCGCGAGAGGGCCTTCACGGTCTGCGCGGCGTCGAGCTCGAAGCGCCGCAGCAACTTCTCGGCGTAGGGCGCGTCCCAGGACGGGAACAGCGAGGCCATGAAGCGCAGGTGGAAGGCCAGCGTCTGACCCAGGTGGGCACGCATGTCCTCGGACGCGTAGGCGACCTCACGGCGCACCGCGACCTGCTCGCGCGGGAGCTCGCGGCCGAGCACCCGCACCGAGCCTCCGTCCGCGGCCAGGAGGCCCAGGGCGAGGCGCAGGGTCGTGCTCTTTCCGGCGCCGTTCGGACCGACCAGCCCCATCACGGTGCCGGTCGGCACGACGAGATCGAGCTCGCCCAGCTCGAAGCGCGGGAAGCGGCGGCGCACGCCGCACAGCTCGATTGCGGGCGCAGTCATCGCCGTTCCTCCGCCAGGCGCGTCAGGAGCGCCAGCAGCGCCTTGCGCGAGAGGCCCATGGCGGCCGCGAGCTCGGCCGCGCGTTCCAGGTGGCGTTCGAGCTCCTCCTGCTGGGCCCGCGCTGCCGCACCGCCCTTGCCGACCCACGAGCCCTTGCCCTGCTGCGTGACGATCACGCCCTCGCGCTCGAGCTCGAGGTAGGCGCGCTTGACCGTGATCACGCTGATGCCGAGCGTCACCGCCAGCTCGCGGATCGAGGGCAACTTCGTGCCCGGCACGAAGTCGCCGACCGCGACGCGGTGCTGCACCTGTTCCTGGATCTGCATGTACATGGGGCGGCCCGACGCGATCGAGAGCACGAGGCCGAGGTCGGGCGGGGCTTGAGGGTCACTCATACGTCGCCGGGGGCGCGATATGCACAGTATAGACAGTATATCCAGCAGCACAAGCCTTCCCTGCGGAAAAAAGGCCTGATTCTCGGCCTTGCTGGCCTCCGGAGCGCGCCTGCGACGCTGACGCTCACGTCACGCTCTCCGGGTGTCCCCCGCGCGCGTCGTGATGGACGCGCGCTGCGCGGCCTGTGCTGCGCGATGCTGCTCCGCGGTCGCACCGAGTGGCGTCGTCCTCGCGCTCCTGCGACAGCCTGCTCATTCACGGGTGACCGGTGTGACGCGCGTCACCTACCGGGGCCTCACGCAGTGAAACTTCTGCAGCACGCGGCTTCGCGTAAGGGCCCGACTCAATGAACAGTCTGTCATTCCGGACCACAGCTCGCCGCTCCGAACAGTCCCCGCGTCCATCCCGGACTCCACGTGTCCGCGCGCCGTTCCAGAGGGCCTGCGTGCGCCGTTCGTCCAGGAGCAGCGCGCGCGAGCCCATGAAACCTCCCGTCCACGATCGCGCATGAGCTGGGCGCTCCTCTTCGGGCTCCTCGTCGGGCTCGCACTGGCGGTGTCCGTGCTCGTGTTCCGGCGCAGCGCGCTGGTCGAGCTGGAGGAGACGCTCTCCGAGCGGCGCGAGGCGCGCGAGCGCGGCAGCCACAAGGCGCGCCTCGCCTATCCGCACGTCGATCTGTCGCGCTGCCTCGGCTGCGCGGCCTGCGTGCAGGCCTGCCCCGAGGAGGGCGTGCTGGTGATGATCCACGGTCAGGCCGCGGTCGCGCACGGCGCGCGCTGCGTCGGCCACGGAGTCTGCGCCACCGAGTGCCCCACCGGCGCGATCGTGCTGACCTTCGCCGAGCTCGACAGCCGGCGCGACCTGCCGGTGATCGACGAGCGCTTCGAGGTACCCGGCTCGCCCGGGCTTTTCCTGGCGGGCGAGGTCACGGGCTACGCATTGATCCGCACGGCGATCCAGCACGGCACGGCGCTCGGGGCCGAGGTCGCGCGGCGGCGGGCGCAGGGCGCGCGCGCGGAGGGGGGCGCCTTCGACCTCGTCATCGTCGGCGCCGGACCGGCCGGACTCGCCTGCGCGCTGGAGGCGAAGGCGCGCGGGCTCTCCTTCGTGGTGCTCGAGCAGGACGAGCTCGGCGGCACGGTCGCGAAGTACCCGCGCGCGAAGCTCGTGATGACCGAGCCGGTCGAGCTGCCGCTGGTCGGCAAGCTGAACCGCTCGACGTACTCCAAGGAGGAGCTGATCGAGCTGTGGCAGCGGGTCGCGGCCGAGCACGCGCTGCCGATCCGCACCGGCGTGCGCTTCAGCGGCCTCGCGCGCGAGGGCCAGGGCTACCGCCTCGAGACCGACCAGGGGGCGCTCTCGGCGCGCCATGTCGTGCTGGCGCTCGGACGGCGCGGCACGCCGAAGCGCCTCGGCGTGCCCGGCGAGGAGCTGCCCAAGGTCGCCTACGGCCTGCTCGACGCGCAGGCCCACACCGGGCGGCACGTGCTCGTCGTCGGCGGCGGCGACAGTGCGGTCGAGGGCGCGCTGGCGCTGGCGGGTCAGCCGGGCAACGTGGTCACGCTCTCCTACCGCAGCGCGCACTTCACGCGCTTGAAACGGCGCAACGAGGAGCGACTGGCCGAGGCCGAGGCGAGCGGCGCGCTGCGCGTGCTGCGCCGCAGCCAGGTGCGCGCGATCACGCACGCGCAGGCAGAGCTCCTGGTCGAGGACGAGCACGGCCCGCGCACCGGCTGGATCCCGAACGACGAGGTCTTCGTGCTGATCGGCGGCGATCCGCCCTTCGCGCTGCTCGAGCGCTGCGGGGTCTCGTTCGATCCTGCCGGACGGCCGCGCACGCTGCCGCCGCTCGAGCGCGGCACGGGCCTCCTGCGCGCGCTGGCGATCGCACTCTCGCTCGCGCTGGTCGCGCTGGGCTGGCTCGGGCGCCACTCGAGCTACTACCTCGCGAGCCCCGAGCAGCGCCCGCTGCAACCGCAGCACGAGTTCCTGCGCCCCGGTGGCCCGATCGGGCTCACCCTCGGCCTCGCTGCGACGGCCATGATCCTCGTGAACCTCGCCTACCTCGCGCGCCGCTACCTGCCGGCCGTGCGCTGGGGCACGGTCAAGAGCTGGATGCTGGTGCACGTGCTGAGCGGCGTCCTGGCGCTGCTCTTCGCGCTGGTGCACGGGGCGATGTCCGGCCAGGACGCGCTCGGTGAGCGCACCCTGGCCGTGATGGCGCTGCTCGTGGCGAGCGGCGCGGTCGGGCGCTACGTCTACGCGCACGTGCCGCGCGCCACGAACGGGCGCGAGCTCGAGCTCGACGAGCTGCAGGCCGAGCTGGCCGCCCTGGCCGGCGAGTGGGAGCGTGCGAACCGCGAGTTCGGGACGCGCGTGCGCACCGAGATCCAGCGGCTCGTCTCGCGCCAGCACGGCCAGAAGCGGCTCCTGACGCGGATCGTGGCGCTCCTGTGGGCCCCGCGCGCGCTGCGGCGCACGCTGGCCGGCCTGCGCCGTGAGGGCCGCGCGCTCGGCATCCCCGACGTGGAGCTCGAGCGCCTGCTCGAGCTCGCGCGCCGCGCGCACCGCACCAGCTCGCTCGTGGCGCACTACGAGGACTTGCGCGCGCTGCTCGGCACGTGGCGCTTCGTGCACCGCTGGGGCGCCGTGTTCCTGGTGCTGATCGTGGCTCTGCACGTGCTCGTGGCCGTGCGCTACGGAGGCTTCGTCGGGTGATCCGCACTCCGCGCCTCCTGCTCGGGCTCGCCTCGCTGGCGAGCGTGCTGTGGCTCTTCGCGCTGCAGGTGGACCACGTCTCGCCGGGCCCGATCTCGGCCACCCACGCGCGCGAGGACGAGCTGATCGGCCGCGGCTCGTGCGCGCAGTGCCACGGGGGCGGCGCGCACGCCATGGCCCAGGCCTGCGGCGAGTGCCACGAGGACGTGCTCGCCGACCTCGCAACAGAGGACGGCTTCCACGGCACGCTGGAGCCTGGCCTCGACGTCGAGGATTGCGCGCGCTGCCACTTCGAGCACAGCGGCACGGCCTTCCCGCTCGTCAACGAGCAGAGCTTCGCGCGGGCCGGCTACGAGGGCCGCGCCGACTACGACCACGCCGCGCTCGACTTCGAGCTCGCCGGCCGCCACGCGGCGCTCACCTGCGCCGAGTGCCACGCCAACGCCGACGCCGTGCTCCTGCCCGTGGGCGAGAGGCGCTTCCTCGGGCTCGATCAGGATTGCTCGCGCTGCCACGAGGACGCGCACGAGGGCCGCATCACGCGCGCCTGCGGGGAGTGCCACGGCCAGGAGCACCCCTTCGCCTTCGTGGCCGCCTTCGCGCACGAGGACTTCCCGACCGAGTGCGCCCATGCCGGTCTCGCCTGCGCGGATTGCCACGCGGACGGCAGCGCGCACGCGGTCGAGGCCCTGGCCGGTGACGCGCGCCCGCCGCGCGCGCGCGCCTGCGCGGCCTGTCACGAGTCCGAGCACCGCGCGGAGTTCCTGCAGGCGACGGCGCTGCTCGCCGGCGTGCGCCCGGCCGAGAGCTGCGCGCTGTGCCACTCCGAGAGCCACGCCTCGTTCAGCGGACATCCCGAGCTCCTGAGCCCGGCCCTGCACGAGGCCACGGGCTTCGCGCTCGACCTTCCCCACAACGCGCTGGCCTGCGCCGACTGCCACCAGGCGGGCGCGGACGATGCGCTCGACGCCTTCCACGTCGAGCAGCCCGCGCGCACGCAGGACGGCTGCGCGGCCTGCCACGGCGATCCGCACGCGGGCCAGTTCATGGACGGTCCGCACGCCGCCGACGGCTGCCTCGCCTGCCACGCGCGCGAGCACTTCACGCCCAGCACCTTCGGCGTCGAGGCCCACGCCGCGAACGCCTTCCCGCTCGAGGCGAGCCACGCGGGCGTCGCCTGCACGCGCTGCCACGTGCCGGCCGAGACGATCGAGGCGCGCGTCTTCGCCGGCACGCCGCAGGAATGCGCGGCCTGCCACTCCGACGCGCACCGCGGCGCCTTCGAGGCCTTCGAGAACGAGGAGGGCTGCGCGCGCTGCCACCAGCCGACCGAGTTCCGCGAGTACGACACGGGCGCCTTCGAGCACGGGGACTGGACCGCCTTCCGGCTCGAGGGCGCCCACGCTCGCGCAACGTGCGAGAGCTGCCACCCGCGCGCGCGCAGCTCCGACGAGCACGGCCGCGCCTTCGGCTTCGCGGCCGAGCACTTCCCGGGGCCGAGCGAGCGCTGCGACACCTGCCACGCCGACGTGCACGACGGGCGCTTCGACCGCCCCGACCTGCCGCTCGCCGTTGCCGGGCGCACGGACTGCGCGCGCTGCCACGACGCGGAGAGCTTCGCCGCGGCCGAGGACGGCTTCGAGCACGAGCGCTGGACCGGCTATCCGATGGCCGAGTTCCACGCCGCGCTCGAGTGCACGGAGTGCCACCTGCCGCGTGCCACCCCGGATGCGCTGGGGCGCACCTTCGGCACCGCTCCGAAGGCCTGCGCGGACTGCCACGCCGATCCGCACGTGGCGCAGTTCGCCGTCGCGGGCGCGACCGACTGCGCGCGCTGCCACCAGGACGACGGCGGACTCGCCTTCGACCACCAGCGCGACTCGCGCTTCGCGCTCGACGAGACCCACGCCGCGCTCGAGTGCGCGAGCTGCCACGTGCCCTGGCCGCTGCCCGGCGGCGGCGAGGCCGTGCGCTACAAGCCGCTCGGCGTCGAGTGCGCGGACTGCCACGATCCGGACTTCCTGGAGCGCGCCGAGCGCACGCTCCCGAGGCGCAAGAAGAACCAGGACGGCTTCTCGCCGCGCGGAGGAGGGCGATGAAGCGCCTGCTCGGAGCCCTGTTGCTCGTGCTCGGCGCCGCACGCGGCTTGCGCGCCCAGGACGAGGCGCGCGAGAACTCCGCAGGTTCCGAGTTCGTGCGCGTCGAGTTCGAGGTCACCGCCGTCTCGGGCAGCGAGCTCTACCTCGACCAGGGGCGCGAGGCGCTGCTGCAACCCGGCGACCGCGTGCGCGTCTTCCCGGCCGAGGGGCCGGCACGCTCGGGACGCATCGTCTCGGTCGCGCGCACCAGCGCGCGCGCCAGCCTCGACGAGGGCCTCGACGGCCTGCAGCCCGGCCTGCGCGGCGCAGTGTGGATCCCGCGCACGCGTCTCGAGGAGGCCGAACGCAACGCGGCCGGAGAGAAGCCGGCAACCGAGCCGGTCGCGCCGCCCGTCGGCGAGGAGCCACGGCGCGTGCCCGAGCACCCGCCCTGGAGCGCGCCGCCCGAGGAATGGAGCGTCGCCCAGCCGCTGCTCGCACCCGCCCACGGCCTCGCGCCCGAGGAGCGCCCGCGCCGCTTCCGCGCCGAGCTCTTCAGCGCGCTCGACCTGACGCGCGACGACGCCGGCGACGAGCCGCGCGACCTCGCCGCGACCACGCTGGGCTTCTCCTCGCGCCTCGAGAATCCGTTCCGCCACGGCGGCGAGCTGCACCTCGAGGCCGAGCTCTACGCGCGCTCGAGCGAGCTCGACGGCGAGAGCGAGCAGGACTCGCGCTTCCGCCTCGAGCGTGCCTCCTACGCCTGGGGCGGCGTGCGGGGCGCGCGCGACCGCGGCGAGGTCGGACGCTTCCTGCAGCGCGAGTTCCCCGAGTTCGGCTTCCTCGACGGCGTCGAGTACGTGCGTGCGAGCGGCCCCCACCGCCTGGGTGCCAGCTTCGGCTTCCTGCCGCTGCCCGACGACACGTTCTCGAGCGGCGACGACCTCGGCGCAGCGCTGTTCTACCGCCGCGCCTCGGACGAGGCGCGCACGTTCTCCTTCGGCGGCGGCTACCAGAAGACCTGGCACGAGGGCGCCGCCGACCGCGACCTCCTGGTGGGCGAGCTCGAGCTGCATCCCGGCGAGCGCACCTCGCTGTTCGCCTCGACGCTGGTCGACCTCTATACCTCGGGCGACACGCTGAAGTCGTCGGGGCCCGAGGTCACGCAGCTCTTCCTGAACGCCACCCACCGCAGCGCGCGCGGCCACGGCGCGGGCCTGTTCTTCTCGCACCTGCGCTTCCCCGAGCTCGCGCGCGACGAGTTCGACGACGTGACGGCGGCCGACATCGCCGACGACGTGAACGACCGCTACGGCACGGACGGCTGGCTGGCGCTGGGGGAAAGCCTGCAGCTCTACGGACGCGTGGAGGCCTGGTCGGACCAGGACGACTCCGGCTCGGGCCTGCGCGCGCGCGTCACGCGCCGCGACCTCTTCGCGCGCGGCGAGACGCTGGGTCTCGAGCTCTACACGAACACGGGCAAGTTCTCCGACGCGCTCGGCCTGCGCGCCTCGGCCCGCTGGCGCCTCGAGCGCGGCGCATTCGACCTCGCCTGGGACGCCACGCAGTACACCCAGGACGCGGTCGACGAGGACCTGCTGCAGCACGCGCTGCGCGGGCAGTACGACCTCGCCCTCGGTGCCTGGTATCTCGCGCTGTACCTGGAGAGCCGCTTCGGCGACGACCAGGACGCGCTCTCGCTCGGCTTCCTGCTGCAGCGTTCCTTCGACGGAGTGATGCGATGAAACCGCTCTACGACCGCGTCTTGATTCCGCTGGGCGTGCTCTTCGCGGCCTTCGCTCCGCTGGCCTGCATGAGCCACTGGGACAGCGCCGTGCGCGTGCCGCGCAACGGCTGGTGGGAGGAGCGCGGCCCGGTCGTGCCCCACGACGGCTTCCCGGCCGACTGCACGCTGTGCCATGTCGGCGAGGACTGGCACACGCTGCGCCAGGACTTCGCCTTCGACCACGCCCAGGAAACCGGCGTCGCCCTGCGCGGCGCGCACGACCAGGCCGAGTGCCTGCGCTGCCACAACGACCGTGGGCCGGTCGCCGAGTTCGCGCGTCAGGGCTGCTCCGGCTGCCACGAGGACCTCCACCGCGGCGCCCTGGGCGCGGACTGCACGCTGTGCCACGGCGAGACGAGCTGGCGCCCCGAGGGTCAGATCGCGCTGCACTCCGCCACGCGCCTGCCGCTCGCCGGCGCGCACGCCGCGCTCGCCTGCTGGGTGTGCCACGCCGGGGCCGAGGTCGGCAACTTCCGCGGCAGCGATCCGGCCTGCGTGAGCTGCCACCTCGACGACTACCAGGGCACGACGAGCCCCGACCACGTGGCCGAGAACTACCCGCTCACCTGCCAGGACTGCCACGGCTTCGTGGCCTTCGACCAGGCCGCGATCTTCTCGCACGCGGGCATCTCGAACGGCTGCGTCGAGTGCCACCTCGCCGATTACCAGGGCACGAACGACCCCGACCACGTCGCGCAGGGCTTCGCCACGAGCTGCGAGGACTGCCACACGAGCACCACCACCTGGCGCGGCGCCGGCTTCAACCACGCCGGCATCACGAACGGCTGCGCCGACTGCCACCTGCCCGACTACCAGGCCACGAACGATCCCGACCACGCCGCGCAGGGCTTCGCGACCACCTGCGAGGACTGCCACGCGAGCACCACCACCTGGCTCGGGGCCGCCTTCAACCACAGCGGCATCACGAACGGCTGCGCGAGCTGCCACCTCCCGGACTACCAGGCCTCGAGCGACCCGCGCCACTCCTCGGCCGGCTTCTCGCAGACCTGCGAGACCTGCCACACCAGCACGACGACCTGGCAAGGCGCGCGCTACACGGCGCACGACTTCCCGATCTACTCGGGCGCACACCGGAACCGTGACTGCAGCGCGTGCCACCTGACGAACACGAACTACGACGCGTTCTCGTGCACGCACTGCCACGAGCACAACCAGACGCGCATGAACAACGAGCACCAGGGCGAGAGCGGGTACTCGTGGACGAGCAGCGCCTGCTACCGCTGCCACCCGAACGGGAACGGCTGAGCGGCTAGCGCTCGCGCGGCGCCTCGAGCGCGAGCATCAGGCGCTCGTAGTCGTCCTCGTCGAGCAGCGGACGCAGCTCGTCGAGGTCGACGCCATCCCAGCCGTCGAGCAGCTCGACGTTGCCCCACTCCTCTTGCTGGAAGATGCGGATCACCTGGCGGCGACGGTCGTGCGTGCGGACCTTGGCCGATGCGTCGAGGGTCTTCATGGCGCCAGGATCGACGCCTCCGGAACCTCCGGCCACGGGGCAGCGGACGTAGGGCGTCCCGGCCCGAGGGCGTAGGGCGCCCCCTGCCCGGCGGGCCGGGACAAGGGCCTCCCCATCGCGCGGAACAGGGATTGCGCAATTCCTTCCGCACCCATGCTTCTGCCCACAACACACGGAAAAGTCGTCCAGATAGTGGAAGGCATTTCCAGGAAATCGCTTCTCCGACCGGGGGCCCTCGCCCTGCTCTCCGCGGCCCCCTTCGCGCAGGCCGCCTCCAGCGCCCCCGCGGAGCCCGCCCTGGCCCGCACGCCGGACGGCCCTCAGGAGCGCCATTTCATGAGCGATGCGACGCTGCACGTGTCCCTGCCGGTTCCGGCCGAGCGACGCGAGCTGGAGCCGGGCTGGACGAGCGCGTGGAGCGGTCGCTGGAGCCTCGCGGCCGAGGCCGAGCGGCACGAGGGCGAGTTCGAGTCGCGCGGCGGCGCGCTCGTGGCCGCGATCGAGCTCGAAGGCCTCGCTCCGCACGCCCGCGAGTGGACCTTCACGGCCGAGTGGAGCTGGAAGGGCGCACCGCGCGGAAGCTGGTCCGCCGCGATCACGATCGAGCTCCTGCCGCCGGTGGCCGGGCTCGCGCTCGACCTCGCCGCCGGCGAGGCCCCCCTGCGCGTGCGTTTCGAGGACCGCTCGCGCGGACTGGTCACGGCGCGGCGCTGGGAGCTCGGCGACGGCACGCTGGCGCAGGAGGCGACCGTCGAGCATCTCTACCGTACGCCCGGGCGCCATCCGGTCGCGCTGACCGTCTCCAACCCGGCCGGCAGCTCGCGCTTCGAGCTCCCCGAACCGATCGTGGTCGCCGAGCAGGATCTCCTGCTGCACTACGGCATGAACCTGTCGGAGAACGTCTGGTGGCAGCGCGGCATCGCCTTCGCCGATGCCATGGCGCGCGCGGGCGAGTTCTACCGCGTCGTCAACGGCTCGATCGGCCGCGTGCCCGCGCCCCTCATCCCGCTGAGCGACGCGCAGGAGCACGGCTCGGGCTGGCCCGACCTCCTGGCGCTCGGCCCCGGCGAGAAGGCCGGTGCGCGCCTGTTCGGGAACCTGGCCGGCTCGCTGCCGGACGGGCGCACGCAACCCTACGTGCTGACCTGGCAGGGCACCGGCTCGTGCCGGCTCGTGGGTGCCGGCGTCGTGCGCGAGGAACAGCGTGGCCCGCAGCGCGTCGAGGTCTTCGTCGATCCGACCGCCGGCAACGGCAACGCCTTGCTCGTCTGGCAGCTCGATGAATCCAGTCCGCTCGATCCCGTGCGCGATGCACACGTGTGGCTACCGGGCACCGAGGCCGAGCAACCGGTCTTCTGGCCGCCGTTCCTCGAGAAGCTGCAAGCACTGAACGGCGGGCGCGGGCCCGTCTCGGTGCGCACCATGGACTGGAGCCAGGTCAACCAGTACGGCCGCACCGACGGCTCGGCGCCCTTCGTGTTCGACCTCGCCGGACGCATCACGCCCGCCAGCCCGAGTCAGGGCACGAAGCGCGGCGTGGCGGTCGAGTACCAGGCCCTGCTCGCCAGCACGCTCGGCGCGGATCTGCACTTCAACGTGCCGCACCGCACCGACGCGCTCTCGCCGGAAGAGTACGACACGTTCCTGCGCGACGTGTTCACGCGCATCCGCGACGGCGCAGCGGCCGTGCCGGGCGTGAACGGCGGGCGGCCGTTTCCGCCGCTCGCACCCGGACGCAAGCTCGTACTCGAGTACTCGAACGAGATCTGGAACGCGCTCTTCCCCGTCAACGCCTGGCTCAAGGCCGAGGCGCGCGCGACGGGTCGCTCGGTCGCGCAGCAGGCGGCGAGCGAGATCCGCCACGTGTTCGGCGTGGCCGAGGAGGTCTTCGCCGGTGAGCACCGCGCCCGACTCGAGACCTTCGTGGGCGGTTTCCTGGCGAACCCTTCCTTTCTGCTGGAGGTCCTGGCCGAGCTCGGCCCGACGGTGCAGGTCGACGCGGCCGGTCCGGCGCTCTACTTCGGTCCGCGGCGCGAGGACGTGGACGCCTGGATGCTCGACGCGGAGCCAGGCTCCTGCCCGAACTGCCCGACGCCGGAGGACGTGCTCGAATCGGGGCGGCTGCGCATCGGAGACCTCGACCTGCGTCTGCTCGAGCATCAGCTCGTCGTCGCGGCGCATGGCAACCCGGACGGCTCGACCACGCGCCTCGAGCTGTACGAGGCCGGCGCCTCCTTCGCGGCCGGTTTCCAGCCCTGGGGCGTCGCCGCGACCGCCGCGCAGCGTCTACCCGCGATGTACGACGCCTAGTGCTCGACCTCGTGCCGGCCATGCTGGCGCGCGGTGTCACGCGCGTGAACTGGTACAGCCTGATCAGCGATCCGGCGCAGGGCAACGCCGGCCCGTTCGGCCACTGGGAACGCATGGACCAGACGATCACGCTGCCCGTGCCGGACGTGTACGTCGACGAGGGCGTGCCGAAGGCCGCCGCGATCCTGCGTCTGCCGCCGCGCCGGCCGTGACGTCGGTCAGGGCAACGCGATCACGTGCAGCGCGGTCTGGCGGCCGGCGCAGTACTGCACGCGCTCGCCGTCGAACCAGGCGTCTTCCTCGAGCTGGATCTTGACCGGGCGCTGGTTCCACTCGGGCACGGGCGTGGCGGCCGAGAGCTCGATCGCGTAGGCGGTCGAGGGGAAGAGCCGGCGCTCGCCCGCGCCCGGTACGCCGCTCTGCTGGTCCCACATGCCGATCGCGGGACCCGCGCCGTGGCCGTGCAGACCGAGGGGATGCGAGTAGACGACGGCCTCGAGGCCCTCGGCCCGCGCGCGCTCGAGCGTGCGCGCGAGGATCTCGTTGCCCGTCCGTCCGGTGATGAACTCGGCGGTGAGCAGGTCCTGCAGGCGATTGCCGGCCGCGAGCGCGCGCACGAGGCCGGGCGGCGGCGCCGTCTCGCCCGGACGCAGCACGTAGGCGTGCTGCTGCGTGTCCGTGTTGAGGCGCAGGTAGGTCAGCCCGAAGTCGCAGTGCACGAGGTCGCCCGGCTGGATCACCTCGGCCCCGCGCCGACGCGCGAAGTCGACGCGCGCCTCGGCCTCCTCGGCGCGCTGCACGCTGACGCTCGGGTGGAACCAGGTGTCGAGGTCGAGGGCCTCGACGCGCTCGCGGAACCACCACTCGAGGTCCTCGGTGGTCGTGATGCCCGGGCGCACGGCGGCGTAGCCGTCGGCGATGATGCGGTGCGCCAGGGCACACAGGCCCGGATAGAGCGCGAGCTCGGCCGGCGTGCGCGTCTCGAGCCAGCCGAGCGCCAGGCCCTCGGCCGAGACCACGCGCCCGCGCAGCCGCTCGGGCAGCGCGGCGAGCAGGGCCTCGTGCTCGGTCGCGCTGAGCCCGTCGGCGTGCGCGAAGTCGCGGCTCCGGCTGACGCCGATGCGCTCGGGATCGCGCTCGGCGACGAGCGCGGCCAGGCGCTTCCACTGGTCCGGCTGCTCGACGGGGTTCCAGGCACCCGGGAAGAGCCCGCCCACGTCGTAGCGCGAAATCGAGAAGCGCTCGACGCCGCTCTTCTCGCCCAGGTCGTGGAACACGAGGATCGTGCGCCGCCGCGCGCGCAGCCAGGTGGCTGGCAGCATCGTCTCGACCACCGGATCCTCGTCGTACTCGCGCGCGACGAGCAACCAGAGGTCGATCTTCTCGCGCCGCATCAGGACCGGCACGAGCGTGTCGAGGCGCTGGCGCGTGAGCTCGTCGAGGGCCTGCGAGCGCTCGCGCAGCGGCAGCGGCACGAGGGGTTCGCCGGAGGTCTGCGGCAGCCAGGCGAGCACGAGCGCGGCGAGGGAGGAGGCCATCGCGCGGATCGTAGCAGGCACGGCCCGGAGCTCCCCGCTACGATCCGCGCCCGCCCCGAGTGCCCGACCCCGGAACGAAGCGATGGATGCCCCTGATCGAAGCTTGACGACCGCTGCCGGAGAGGCGCAGGCACACTCGCGCGGCATGCTGGAACGTCGCGAGGATCCGGATGGTTTCCTGGGCTACCACTCGCCCCTCATCGCGAGCCTGGGGATCCCGCACGTCTTCACCACGCGCCGGCTCGCGCACGGCCGCGAACTCGACCTCGCAGCCCCCGAACCCGCCGTGCGGGCGCGTGTCGGGCGTGCCGCAGGCCTCGACGACGCTGCGCTGGTCACCGTGAAGCAGGTCCACGGCGCGCACGTCCTGCTGCTGCACACGGGCGAGCTGCCGCCGCCGGGAGCCGAGGCCGACGGGATCGTCAGCGAGCGCTCCGACGTGCTCGTCGGCGTGCATACCGCCGACTGCGTGCCCGTGCTGCTCGCGCGGCGCGACGGTCGTCGCGTGGGCGCCGTGCACGCCGGATGGCGTGGCGTCGTGGCCGGGGTCGTGCCACGCGCGCTCGCCGTGCTGGGCGATGGGCCGCTCGTTGCTGCCATCGGCCCGTGCCTCTCGCGCCGGCACTTCGAGGTCGGACCCGAGGTCAGCGGAGCCTTCGCACACGTCGGCCTGGCGGCCGCGATCGTGCCCGGGGCGCCCGGTACGCGCGACCACATCGATCTCGTCCTCGCGGTCGAGCTGCAGCTGCGCGCCGGTGGCGTGCGTCTGATCGACGCGCACTCGAACTGCACCTATGCCGACGAGGCCGAGTTCTACAGTTACCGCCGCGACGTCACCCACGGCGGCCGTGGACGCACGGGACGCCTGGGCGCCTGGATCGCGGCGCACCCCGAGCGGCGCGCGCGCTGATCAGCCGCCGACCACGAGGTCGAGCGCGTTCGTCAGCGCGAAGCCGCCCACGCCACCGAGGTGCGCGGCCTGCACGCACAGCGTGAACCCGCACAGCGCGAGGTCGTTCGGGATCGCGTTCGAGAACGCGGCCACCGGCCCCGGCGCGCTGGCCGTGTAGAGGTTCGTGCCGGCGCACAGGATCGTCTGGCCGCCGCCGAGCGACACGTTGGCAGCGAACGGCCGCGCGGTGAGGATCGCGGTCGAGTGGCCGGTCTGCGTCAGGTCGACCTCGGCCACCCAGGTGCTGCCGAGAATCGGCAGCGTCGAGCTCAGGCTGACGGGATTCGTGAAGGCGTTGCGCACCGTGGCGGTGGCGGGCGTCTGGCAGCTCGAGCGGAAGGCGCGGAGGTTCGTGCCGATGCCCGTGACGACCAGCGTGCCGTCCTCGCCCAGCGCCGGCCCGCCCTGGTTGATGTTCTGCACCGCGAACGACCAGCGCAGCGAGAGGTCGGGGTTGTAGGCGTAGAGCCGACCGTTTCCGAAGCCGCCATTCGAGACGTAGACCTTGCCGCTGCGGTCGACCGCCATGTGCGGTGCGGCCGAACCCGAGGCGATCGCGCCGGCCGAGACGTGCAACAGATCGCCGGTGTTCGAGTCGTAGGCGCGGAGCTTGTAGTCGCGGTCGAGCATGTAGACCGTGCCGTCCGGCGCGCAACCGAACTCGCTCGTCGTCGACCAGCCGGCCTCGACGTCCCAGCGCAGCGCGAGCGACGCGCCGTCGTCCGAGAAGGCGTACAGGAAGTCGACCGCCGGGTTGTTCTGCGTGCGCGAGAGGTAGACCGTGCCGTCCGGACCGACGAAGGGCGTGTTCTGCGAGGTGAAGCCCGGCATCACGACCGTGTTGTAGAGCACCGCCCCGGTGGCGAGGTCGAGCTTCTTGATCCAGTTGCCGCCCGGCGCGGGCTCGGCCACGTACACGCCGTCGCCGAACAGCGCGATGCCGCAGCTCGAGGTCACGTTGCACAGGCGCGGCGTCTCCCACGCCGTGCTGCCGTTGACGGCCGACACGCGTCGCACGCTGGCCGCGTTGCCGATCACGAGGTCGCCGTTCGGTGCGAAACAGATGCCGTCATAGGGCCCCGCGTCGATCGGCAGGACCGAGGTCCACACCGTGTTTCCCGTGGCCTGATCGAGCGCGTAGAAGATCTGCGAGACGCTGGCGCCGTTGCCCGAGCGCCCGGCGTACACGCGTCCGTTGCTCGTGCCGAGCAGGAAGGTCGTCCAGTCGCCGGCCACGTACGGGATGTGGCGGAACCACAGCTCGGCCCCCGTGTCGAGGTCCTGGCACACGACCGGCGAGCCGTTCGGCTCCCCCGCCGGCGGGAAGCCCGTCTGGCGCACGCTGAACACGCGCCGCCCGGCGATCATCGGCTGCCAGGCGATGATCGAGCTGCGCCCGCCGTTCCACAGCGGATCCGCGGCCAGCGGCCCGACCTCGTCCGAGAGCCCGTTGCGCGCGGCGTTGCCGCCGTTGTTGGTCCAGTCGCCGGCGGCGGCCGGCGCGGCGAGGAGGAGGAGCGGGAGGACGCTGCGCAGGGGGCTGGAGCTCATGCCCCGATGCTATCCCACGCGCGCGGATCCGGGCAGGGCGCCCGTCAGCGCAGCGCGGCGACGAGCGCCAGGACGCCGATGCCCGCGCCGACCGCCAGCACGAAGAGCGCCACCTTGACCCACGAGATCGGCGCCTTGCCGGCCACGCAGCCGTTCTGGCCGTTGACGAGGACCGTGTAGGTCTCGCCGCGGAAGCGGTACGAGAGGCTCCACAGCGGCAAGAGCACGTGCTTCCAGCGCACGCCGCTGATCGCGTTGCGCACGCGCAGGTTCCTGTGCGTGTCGCCCGGCACGTCGCCCGCGCAGCGGCTCTGCTGCGAGGCGACCACGCGCTCCTCGGACTTCGCCCAGCCGCCCTCGAGGTCCAGCTGGTACTCCTCGGCGCGCCAGCCGGCGAGGTACTCGGGCTTGTAGGGCACGAGCTTCTTCGTGTCGAAGCCGCCGAGCTTCGTCATCAGCTCGGGCGCGAGCTGCGAGGCGCACACGAGGTCGTCGTCGTAGGCGTCGTCGCGCCGGCCCCAGGCCGGCACCCAGCGGATGCGCCGCTCGCGCACCATCTGCATGCGCGGCTTGCCGTTGACCATGACCATCTTCGGCACGGTCACGTAGTAGTAGTGCCCCGCGTCGGCCGTCCACTCCGAGTGCACGCGGCAGTCGAAGGTCCAGTGCGGCACGTAGATGCCGAGCGCGTCGCTGGCCTTCGCGTGCTTGAGCTCGTTCGGCCGGAACCACAGCGAGCGGATCCAGCGCCGGAAGCGCTCCTCGACCTCCTTCTTGCTGACGTCGAGCGGCACGAGCGACTCGGGCCGCAGCGCGTTGCGGTTCGCCTCCTGCGCCAGCACGTTCGACGAGCCGCAGTAGACGCAGCTCGCCGCCGTCTGACTCGCGCCGAAGCACATGCGCGCGCCACAGTTCGCGCACTTCACCGCGCGCAGCTCGACCCCGAACCCGCGCGCCGCCGAACCGGCCTCCTCCAGAGCCCGCTCGACGATCGTGCCCTCCCCCCGCTCGACCGCCTGCTTCGTCCCGCAGTACTCGCACGCCAGCGAGTCGTGCTCCGGCTCCCAGGTCATCTTCGCCCCGCACCCCGGACACGGAAAATCGACCTTCTGGCTCTCGGGCGGAGCGTCCTCGGACACGGGCAGGGGTTCGTCAGGCTTCTGGGACATCGAGCGCGCGCAGGCGGCCATCTTCGCGAGCGGCGGCGATCCCTTCGAGTCGAAGTGACCTTTTCTCTACGGCAGCACGAAGTCCTGCCCGTCGCCGGCCGCGAGCGGGAAGGGCGCGAGCTCACGCTCGCCGTCGAGCGGCAACACGCGCGCGGTCGGACTCGCGCCGAGCACGAGCTCGAAGTGCCCGTCGCGCGCGACCGTCGCCGTCCAGACCTCGGCCAGGGCCGCCGGCCAGCCTGGCACGAGCGGCCGCAACCGCACGCCGCGCGCGGGCGAGCCATCGGCGCGGCGCAGCGTGCCGCGCGCAACCTGCAGCGGGCGCGCGGGCAGCGTGACCGAAGCCGTCTGGCCCGGCTCGACGCGCGCGAAGCCCTCGCCCCAGACGCCCCACCCGTGGTCGAGGACCCACAGGTCGTAGTCGCCGGTCAAGAGCTCTTCGATCTTGAAGGGCACGCCGAATACGTGGTCGAAGTCGACGGCGCCGCCAAAGCGCGGAATCAAGACGTACTCGACGAAGCCGCTCGTGTACTCCGGCGCGAAGCCGACGGCCTCGAGGCGGATCTCGAGCGCGCCTTGCTCCTCGATCACGAGCTCGACATCACGCACGCCGGGCTCGGCGACGACCTTGCGCGAGAGCCCGCGCTTGCGGCCGTAGGCGATGAGCTCGACGGCCGCGTCGGCTGCCCACGGCAGGCGAAAGCGCCCGTCCGCACCGCTTTCGACCTGCACCATGGCCGCGCCGCCGAGCTCGGCGTTCGGAATCTCCACGAGTGGAACAGCGGTGACGAGCGCGCTCGCCACCGGGCTGCCGTCGGCAAGGCGCACCAGGCCCGAGACGGCTTCGCTCGTGGAGAGCGTGCGCAGCGTGAGTCTCGCGACCCTCTGCGGGCTGCCGGTGGGCTGGATGAGCCACTGGGCGGCGGGCGCGTGGCCGGACTTGCCGGCGCTCACGTAGACATCGCCCGGCGGAAAGCGGAAACGCGCTTCACCGGAGACGCCCGTCTCGACTTCCTGCGGAACGTTGAGACTCCGTGGCCACGACTGGGCGCGGACGGTCGCACCCGCAAGCGGGATCCCGCGCTCGTCGCGCACGTCGACCGCGCACTCCGCAAGCTCCAGCCGGACGAGGGCTCCGGCGTCGGAAGCGAGCTCGTTCCAGGGCACCTGCACACGGCCGGAGCCGCCGACGAGTTCGACCTCGAGCTCGACCTCGGGAACAGCCTGGCGACCACAGACGAGCATGGAGAACGCGGCGTCGCTCCCGATCTCGGTGTCACGCCCGAGGAAGACGCTCGTGTACCGCGCACCTGAGCCGGGCTCGTAGGCCTGCACGAGGCGGACCGGCACGGGGATGTCGAGCGCGTCCACGATGCGGCCGGAGAGCTCCACGCAGTCCTCGACCATCAGGACCACGCGCTCGTCGAGGGCAACGGTGCGGCTGAAGAGCACCTGCTCATCGCGCGTCGATTGGTAGAACTCCCCGTCGCGCGCGTGGGCGACCTCGACATGGACGACCTCGCCGAGGTTCCAGGGGGTTCCGGCGAGCTCGAAGCGGGCCTCGCCGCGCGCGTCGGTCTTGCCCACGAGCTTGCGGTCACGCCGGCCGAGCTCGACCTCGACGCCGGCCAGCGGAGAACGGTCCGAAGCTCGCAGGACGGATAGCGTGCAGGGCGTCGAGGCCGCGCTCGCGGACGGCGCGAGCGGCGTCCCGGGCGTCGAGTCGAGCTCCGCTCGGCGCGCCTGCGAGGCGGGAGTCTCCGCGGCACCCACCGGCTCCTGACGCGACTCCATCGCCAGGTCCGGGGCTTCCCGACCGCCCGACGCCCGGCCCGCGCGCGACGAAAGCCACCACAGCGCCGCCAACAGGCACAGGAGAACGCCCGAGATGCTCGCGATCCGCCTCATTCCCGCGTTGCCAGGATAGCGCCGAACCGCGCCGCGCCCGTCCGAGGTGGCGCTGGATTGAAGCTGCGTCTATCGTCTGCGTATGCGCGCGCCTGTCCGCCTCCGGACGGCGCCGCTCGAGCGCCCCGGCGGGCGGATCCCCCGAACGAAAGACACCCCCATGGGAGTGATGGATTTCTTCAAGAAGGGCACGCGCGAGCTGATGATCGCGCGGCCGGACGAGGCCAAGGCGCAGGTCGTCTGGAAGCACCCGGATTCGACCATCCCGATGCTCTCGCAGCTGACGGTCGAAGCCGACGAGAAGGTGGTCTTCTTCCGCGACGGCAAGGTGGTCGGGACCTTCGAGCCCGGGCGCCACACGCTCGATTCGGCCAACATCCCCTTCCTGTCGAACCTGGTCGACTCGTTCACCGGCGGGAACGTCTTCATCGCCGAGGTCTTCTTCGTCAACGTCCGCGAGCAGACGGGGATCAAGTTCGGCGGGCGCATCGGCAACGTCGAGGACCCGAAGTCGGGAGTGCCTGTCGAGACGATGGTGCACGGCGAGTTCGCCTTCCGCGTGACGCAGCCGGAGACGCTGATCACCGGCCTCGTCGGCATGGGCCGCGTGACCGACGGCGTCAGCCCGTGGATGAAGGAGCAGGTGCTCAAGGTCATCCGCGACCGCATCGGCGAGCTCCTCGTCAAGAACAAGTGGCCGCTGCTCGACGTGACGAGCGGCGCCTACACCGAGGAGATCGAGAAGGACGTGCTCGCGGGTCTCGCCGACCACGTCAAGAGCTACGGGGTCCTGATCCCGCGCCTCGGCAACTTCGTGATCGACGTCAACGACGCCGATGCGGCCAACCTGAAGAAGCTCTACACCGACGCGGCCTACCTGCGCACGGTCGGCGGCGTCGGCAACTTCCAGCAGTTCGCAGCCGGCAAGGCGATGCTCGGCGCGGGCGAGGGCATGGCGAAGGGCGGCGGCGCGGGCGGCGAGGGTGGCAACGCCATGCTCGGCGGCGCGGGCCTCGCGGTCGGGATGGGCATGGCGCAGATGATGGCGGGCGCCGCCGGCCGCCCCGCGGGCGGCGCGACCACGCCGGTCGGCATCGTGTGCCCGGCCTGCAGCGCGAACGTCGCTTCCGGGAAGTTCTGCTCGGCCTGCGGCAAGCCGCTCGTCGTCGCCCCGGCCGCGAGTGCGTTCTGCTCGGGCTGCGGCGCGCCCACGGCGGCCGACGCGAAGTTCTGCGGACAGTGCGGAACCAAGCGCGGTTGAACGCGTGACCCCGGGCGACGAGCCGCGTCGCTGCGCCCGCTGCGGCGCGGCCTCGTCCGAGTCCGGGGCGCGCTTCTGCGCGCACTGCGGTAGCGAGCTCGCGCCCGAGCCGCCTCCCGATCCGTTCGGCGACGTCGCCGCGCGCTTCCGCGCCGCCCGCGCACGACCGGAGCTGGCCGACTGGCTGGCCGAGGTGCCGGTGGTTCCCGAGCTGGCCGGCAAGACCTCGACCAGCCTGCTCGCCCTGGCCGGCCTGGCGCTCGTCGGCCTGCTGCTGGCGGCGGTGTTCCTGCAGCTCTGCGCGCCGCTCGCCTTCCTGCCGCTCGCGCTGGTGGTCTTCGGCAGCTACGCCCTCGCCACCGGGATGCGCCGCGACTCGCGCGCCCCGCTCGAGAGCGAGCTCCTGCTGGTGCGCGAGCTGCGCACGCGCCTCCAGGTCGGCGCGCGACACGCGCCGGACCTCGCGCGCCAGGAGGTCGTGCTGGAGCGCGCCGACGGTTCGCGGCTCGAGCTCGAGAGCGTGCCCTCGGCGCGGACCGGCCTGAAGGTGGGAGCGCTCGGCGTCGCGCACCGGAAGGGCCCGCGCCTGATCGCCTTTCGGGCGCTGACTTGACCCGGACGGAGAGTTTCGCCCCTTCGGCGCAACACGAACCACCCTCGAGCTCCGGACCCGATCGAGAGCAGCCGGACGCCAGCGGCGTCCGAACGCCTCCCTTCCTCCTCCCCGCGAGGAAGGCACAGGTCTTGCCTGGCCACCGGCCTTGCCCCGTGCCCGAGGGAGTTCGATTCGGCACAGCTTCCCCTTGTTCTTCGCTCGCCATCCTCGCTGGAGTTCCCCATGTCCTTGAAGGCCTTGTTCCCGCTCCTCTTGCTCGCCCCGCTTCCCGCTGCCCAGGAGGCGCCCCTACGTCGCCCGGAGATCCGCGGCGGCACGGAGCTGCGGCGCTCCGAGCGCCGTCTGCACGTCGTCTATGACGTGACGCGTGAGCGCGTCTCCTCGGTGCGCGACCTCGCGGACACCGAGGCCATCGGCACGCCGCCCTGCTTCGACTCGAGCGAGATCGTCGTGCCCGAAGACCCGCAGTACGTGGTCTCCTTCCCCGGCGAGGAGCTGCAGAGCTGGGGCACGAAGAACTGCCCGGGTGCGAGCCGCCTGCGCCGCTTCACGATCTGCTACCGTTCGGAGGCGCTCGACGTGAGCCAGGGTGGGCCCGGCGCGACCTTCTCGATCGCCCTGCAGCAGGGCGCGCGCGGCTTCGGCCAGCCGGGCAGCGAGGTGTGGCGCGGGACCTTCACCGGCCTGCCCTCACGCGGCGCGCCGGCCAGCCCGACCGTCGTCTACGAGCACCTCGGCCAGCCGTTCATGACGCGCCCGGACGAGCCGATCGTGTTCCTGACGATCGACTTCGGCGTGAACCCGCTGCCGCTCACCGACGGCAACGTCGGCTGGAGCTTCCTGCAGCTCGACGGCGACAGCGGCCCGGTGATGGTCTGGGCGCCGAAGCCCACCGTCGGGACCACGGACGCGATGGACGTCTACTCGCCCGGCCCGCCCAGCGCGGCGAACTACGTCGGCACCTTCAACTTCGGCGGCTGCGCACGCGACCAGTGCCCCAGCGTCTCGACCTGCATCCCCTGCGCGAGCATGTGGATCCAGCTCGACGAGATCGCGAACAACGAGGTGGCGAGCTCGAGCGTGCTCGACGGCTCGGGCGTGAACCCCTCGATCCTGCGCGAGCTCTTCCCGGCGCGGCTCGGCACGGTGTGGGCCGCGCGCATGGACATCGACGACCAGCCGCTCAACACGACCACGCTGCTGTACTTCTCGGCCGGCTCGCGCACGCCGCTGCCGACGCCGTTCGGCGAGGTCCTGATCGACCCGACCCGCCGCCTCGGTCCGGCTCGGCCGGGCCAGGGGGCCTACACGAACGTCATCCCGGCCGACACGAGCCTGATCGGCTTCGTGCTCTTCCTGCAGGGCGGCGTCCTGCCCGGTTCGGCGCCGCTGTTCCTGACCAACGCGCTGCGCGTGCGCGTGGGCTACTGAGCTCGAACCCGGGGCCGCGCTCCGCACCGCTGCGGAAAGGCGCGCCGAGGTGAGAATGTGCCGGGCGTGCTCATGAAAGGGCGCGCCCGGCCGCATGTTCACGCTCCTCGCGCTCGCACTGCCCCTCCTGCTCGCGGCTCCCCGCGAGACCGACGACCCCGTCCGCGCCTGGACCGAGGACGCGCTCTTCCTCGTGGGCGAGCTCGAGCGACTGCACCCGGACCCCTGGTTCGGTTGTCCGCGCGAGGAGTTCGAGGCCGCGCTGGATGCCTTCCTCCAGGACCTCGACGGCGAGGACGAGGACCGCGCGCGCGCCGGGTTCCTGCGCCTGTTCGCGCAACTCTCGCGCAGCGGGCGGGACGGTCACTCGATCGCCTGGCCCATGAGCGGGAGCGCGCTGCCCGTGCAGCTCTTCGGCTTCGGAGAGGGCTGGTTCGTGGTCGACGCGCTCGCGCCGGAGACGATCGGCGCGCGGCTCGTGACGCTCGGCGGCGTGCCGGTCGAGGAGGCCGTCGAGCGGCTCGCGCCGCTCCTGACGCGCGACAACGAGTGGAACCTGCGGGCGAAGCTCGCCGCCGCGCTGACGAACCCGGAGCTCCTCGCGGGCGTCGGCATCCCTTGCCCGCCCGGAGGCCTGGAGGTCGAGCTCGAGCGGGACGGCCGGCGCGAGGGGCTCGCGCTGGCTCCCGTGTCCGGGAACCACGCCTTCCTCGGCTTCCGCCCGCTACCTCCGCGTGCGGGCGCACGCTGGCTCGAGGGGCGCGAGGCGGCCTACCGCCTGGAGGTCCTGCCCGCCGAGCGCACGCTGTACGTGCAGTACAACGAGGTGACCGCGCGCGATCGCCAGGGCAAGGCCCTGGCCGAGTTCGTGCAGGAGCTCGAGCGCACCTTCACGGAGCGCGGGCTCGCGCGCCTCGTGCTCGACGTGCGCTCGAACGGCGGCGGCGACAACACCACCTTCCGCCCGCTGGTCGAGGCCCTGAAGCGGCCACCGTTCGAGGCCCACGGCACGACCTTCGTCTTGATCGGGCGCTACACCTTCTCGGCCGCGGGCAACTTCGTGACCGCGGTCGAGCGCGAGACGAAGGCGATCCTCGTGGGCGAGCCGACCGGCGGCGCGCCGAACCAGTACGGCGACGCGCAGACGGTCGAGCTGCCCCACCACCGCGAGCTGCTCGTGCGCATCTCCACGCGCTACCACGCCTTCGCGCGCGCGGACGACCCGCGCCTGACGCACGAGCCGCACGTCGCGGTTCCGCTGCGCGCGAGCGACTACTTCGCGGGCCGCGATCCGGTGCTGGCGGCCGCACTCGCCTACCAGCCGCCGAAGTAGCCACCGCGCGCGGCCTACCAGATCCGGGCGCGCGCGTCGCGCGGACGCAGCGCCGACGAATCGTCCGTGAGCCCGAAGGCGTCCTGGAAAGCCTGCAGGTTCGAGAGCGGGCCGATCGCGCGGAAGCGCGGCGGCGCGTGCGGATTCGTCTTGACCAGGAGCTCGAGCGCCTCGGGGCGATCGTTGCTACGCCAGGCGCGCGCCCAGGACAGGAAGAAGCGCTGCGCGGGCGTGAAGCCGTCGAGCTCGGCCACACGCTGGTTCTCCTGACGCTTCAGCAGCGCGTCGAAGGCGATCGTCAGGCCCGCGAGGTCGGCCAGGTTCTCGCCCAGCGTCAGCTTGCCGTCGACCGCGAGGCCGTCGTTCACGGTGTAGGCCGAGAACTGCGCCTCGACCACGGCCGCGCGCCGCTCGAACTCCGCGCGGTCGGCCTCGGTCCACCAGTTCGCGAGGTTGCCCTGCGCGTCGAACTTCGAGCCCTCGTCATCGAAGCCGTGCGTGATCTCGTGCCCGATCACGGCCCCCATCGCGCCGTAGTTGAGCGCGTCGTCGTACTCCTCGCTGAAGAACGGCTTCTGCAGGATGCCGGCCGGGAAGGTGATGTCGTTCTGGGTCGGGTCGTAGCCGGCGTTGACGAGGTAGGCCGGCATGCTCCACTCGTCGGGATCGACCGGCTGGCCGGCCTTGGAGAGCATGTAGGCGAGCTCGTAGGCGTTCGCGCGCATGTGGTTGGCGGCATACGAGTCGCGCCGCACGTCGAGCGCGCCGTGGTTGCGCCAGCGGTCGGGGTAGCCGATCTTGGTGCGGAAGGTGGAGAGCTTCTGGAGCGCCTGTGCGCGCGTCTCGGCGCTCATCCACTCGAGGTTCTCCAGGCGCACGCGGAAGGCCGCCAGCAGGTCGTCGACCATCTGCTGGCAACGCTCCTTCGCGCGCGGACTGAAGGTGCGCGCGACGAAGGCCTGCCCGAGGGCCTCCCCCATCGCGCCGCCGGTGGCGTCGATCACGCGCTTCCAGCGCGGGCGCTGCTCCTCGGCGCCGCCCAGCGTGCGGCCGTAGAAGGCGAAGTTCTCGGCGTCGAAGGCGCGCGGCAGGTAGGGCGCCTGCGAGCGCACGAGGTGCCAGCGCAGGAAGGCCTTCCACTCGGCCAGCGGACGCTCGACGAGCAGCGCGTCGACGGCGCGGAAGTAATCGGGCGCGATCACGTTGACCGGCTGCAGCCCGTCGAGCCCGAGGGCCATCAGGTAAGCCGTCCAGTCGAAGCGCGGCGCGAGCTCGGCCAGCGCGCTCATGCTGAGCTTGTTGGCGAGCTTGTGCGGATCGCGGAAATCGAGCGCGCCGAAGCCGTTGCGCGCGAGCTCGGTCTCGAGCGCGAGGATCGTCGCGGCGTGGGCCTCGGCCTCGACGTCGCCGAGCAGGGCGAGCATGCGCCCGACGTGGGCCCGGTAGGCCTCGCGCAGGGCGACCGCATCCGCATCCTCGGCGAGGTAGTAGTTCTTCTCGGGCAGGCCCATGCCGTCCTGCGCGAGGTACAGGAGGTTGCGGTCGGCATCCGTGAGGTCGGCGAAGACCATCACGCCGAAGGGCACCGAGGCGCCGACGCGCGTCAGGTGCGCGAAGAGCGCGGGCATGCCCGCCGGCCCGTCCAGGGCCTCGATCGCGGCCAGCTCGGCGGCGAGCGGTGCGAGCCCCTGGGCCTCGATCGCCTCCTCGTCCATGCCGGTCGCGTAGAAGGCGCCGAGTTTCTCGTGCAGCTCGTCGGCGGGCTTCTCGACCGACTCCTCCAGGATCGCGCGCAGCACGAGTTCGTTCTGGCGGTGGACCTCCTCGAACACGCCCCACGAGGACTCGTCGGCCGGCACGGGGTTGCGCGCGAGCCAGCCGCCGTTCACGAAGCGGTAGAAGTCGTCGCCCGGCGCGACCGAGCGGTCCATGTCGGCCAGCACGAGGCCGCTCGAGGGCGACGCGGTCCGGCAGGCGACGGCCAGGGCGGAGAGAGCGAGAGCAGAGGCGAGTTGGCGCGGTTTCATCGTCGGTATCCCGGATGGCGGGGCGAGCATGATGCCCTCGGATACGCCGCCGGCAAGCGCCTCCCCACCCTGCGCAGGATTCCGTCCGCAGGGCACCCGGCCCTCGCCGCCGCCCGCTATCCTCCGCTCGCTTGAATCCGCATATCCCCGGTACCGCGCACCCCGACCCCTCGACCGTCGCACGCCTCCTGGCCGCCAATCGCGCCTTCGTCGAGGAAGGCTTCGAGGGCTTCCTGCCCCTGCGCCCGGCGCGCGAGATGGCCGTCGTGGCCTGCATGGACTCGCGCATGCCACTCTTCGGGATCCTCGGCCTGAAGCCCGGCGAGGCCCACATCCTGCGCAACGCGGGCGGCGTCGTGACCGACGACATGATCCGCTCGCTGGTGCTCTCGCAGCGCTTCATGGGCACGAAAGAGATCGTGCTCGTGCACCACACCGACTGCGGCCTGATGAAGGTCAGCGAGGACCAGATGCGCACCGAGATCGAGCGCGAGATCGGTGTGCGCCCGAGCTTCTCCTTCGAGTCCTTCCAGGATCCCTACGCCAACGTGCGCCAGTCGATCCGCCGCCTCGAGCTCTCGCCCTACCTGCCCCACCGCGACCGCATCAGCGGCTTCGTCTACGCGGTCGAGACGGGCGAGCTGCACGAGGTGCGCTGAGGCACCCCACGCCGCACCCCACGCCGCACCCCACGCCGCACCCCACGCCGCACCCCACGCTACGGCTCAACGCGCTACGGCTCAACGCGCTACGGCTCAACGCGCTACGGCTCAACGCGCTGCAGCTCAGCGCGCTGCAGCTCAGCGTGCCGTGCCGAGGCGCGCCTCGCGCACGGCCTTGAACTCCGAGCCGTCCTTCCAGGCCGGCCACTCGTCGCCCTGGGCAATGGCCAGGATCACACGCAGGTAGAGCGTCAGGTCCTCGACCGCGCCCGCGAGGTCCCAGTCCTCGCGCACCTCGTCCGAGGGCTTGTGGTAGTCGTTCGCGGTGTAGGCGTCGCGCCGCTCCTTGCCCCAGCCCGCGGGCCGGTCGCGGAAGTCGAGCCCGGACTTCGCGTACACGGCCGGCACGCCCTGCTTCACGAACGAGAAGTGGTCCGAGCGGAAGTACACACCCTTCTCCGGCTCGGGATCGCCCTCGACGCGCCGGCCCTGGCGTGCGGCCTCGCGCGCGAGCAGCTCGTCGAGCGTCGATTGCCCCTGGCCGATGCTGACGATGTCGAGCGTGCGTCCGTAGGGATTGAGCACGTCCATGTTCACGTTGGCGAGCGTCTGCTCGAGCGGCCACAGCGGATTCGCCGCGTAGAACTTCGAACCGAGCAGGCCCTTCTCCTCGGCCGTCACCGCCAGGAACAGGATCGAGCGCTCGGGCGAGAGGTGCGTGAAGGCCTCGGCGACCTCGAGCAACCCGGCCGTGCCCGAGGCGTTGTCGAGCGCGCCGTTGAAGATCGGATCCGGCAGGCTCGGGTCCTTGCCGAGGTGGTCCCAGTGCGCCGAGAGCACGAGGAACTCGTCCTTCCGCGCGTCGCGGCCGGGCCACAGCGCCACTACGTTGCTCGACTCGAGCAGACGCGTCTTCGCGCGGCAGTCGAGCTCGGCCGTCACGCCGTCGAGCGCGCGCGGCGTGAACGCGCGCGTCAGGGCACGCTGCTTCTCGGCCTCGAAGTCGAGGCCCGCCGCGCGGAACAGCTCCTCGGCCACCGCGCGCGTGATCCAGCCCTCGACCGGCGCGTGCGGCGGCGCGAGCGGCCCGGCGAGATCGAAGCCCTCGCGCCCCCAGCTCCCGGTGACGACCTCCCACGGATAGCCCGCCGGCCCGGTCTCGTGCACGAGCAGCACCGCCGCGGCGCCCTTCTCGACGCCGATCTCGTACTTGTACGTCCAGCGCCCGTAGTAGGTCATCGCGCGCCCGCGGAAGAGCGTGTCGTCGAGCTGCGACGGGTCGCCCGCGCTCGGCACCTGCGGGTCGTTGACGAGCATGACCACGACCTTGTCCTTCACGTCGAGGCCCTTGTAGTCGTCCCAGCCGTACTCGGGCGCGACCGTGCCGTAGCCGACGAACACGACCTCGCGCCCGGAAAGCGCGACGTGCTCCTGACGCGTCAGCGCCACGTAGTCCGTCAGACGCTCGAGCGTGCGCGTGCCCTGCGGTGTCGCGAAGGCCACGCTCGAGCTCGTCTCGAAGCCCATCAGCGGCACCTTCTGCACGTACGTCCCGTCCGGATTGCCCGGCGCGAGCCCGAGGCGACGGAACTCGCCCACGAGGTACTCGACCGTCTTCCGGTCGCCCTCCATGCCCGGCCCGCGCCCCTCGAACTCGTCGCTCGCGAGCACGCGGATGTGCCGCAGCAGGTCGTCGCCCGAGAGCGTCGCCAGGGCCGCCTCGAGGTCACCCGCGGAGTCACGCGGCGCCGCGCAGGCGGTGGAGAGGATGGTAACGAACGCGAAGAGCGTGGAGTGGCGCATGGCAAGAGAGAAGGACCGGTACCGGAGGATACCGATCCTTCTCCCCGCACAGGAGGCGCGCTTCAGTCGCTGGCGCCCACCGGCAGGAGCTCGCGCTCGGCGGACTGCGGCTCGTGCCGCGCGGCCGGCACCTCGGCCCGGTACGAGCGCCCGGTCCACAGCCCGATCAGGAACCAGGCGAAGGCCGCGACGCCGCTCACGAACACGACATCGCCCACGATGCGCATCCAGCGCAGGAACTCGAGCGCCGGAAGCTGCAGGAACTCGGCGCTGCGCGCGTACCACAGCCCACGCGACAGCGAGGCCCAGGTCTGCGCCAGCCCGATCGGCAGCAGGCTCAGCACCACCATCAGCGCGAGGCCGACGTTCATGGCCCAGAACGAGTAGCGCAGCGCGCCCTCGCGCCACGGCCGCGCGCCACCCAGGGTGCGCATCACGAGCAAGACCAGCGCCAGCGCGAGCAGTCCGTACACCCCGAACAACGCCGTGTGACCGTGCACCGGCGTCGTGTTGAGGCCCTGCATGTAGTAGAGCGCGATCGGCGGGTTGATCAGGAAGCCGAACAGCCCGGCACCCACCAGATTCCAGAAGGCGACGCCGACCAGAAAGCGTAGCGGCCAGCGGTAGCGCTCCATCCACGTCGCGCGCTGTTCCATGCGCAACGTCTCGAGCGCCTCGCGCCCGATCAGGACCAGCGGCACGACCTCGAGCGCGCTGAAGACCGCTCCGATCGCGGTCACAGCCACCGGCGTCCCGCTGAAGTAGAGGTGGTGCAGCGTGCCCGGGATGCCGCCCATCAGGAACAGGCTGGTCGAAGCCAGCACCGCGCGCGTCGCACTCGCCACGCGCACGAGGCCGAGCGTCGCGAAGAGGTAGCCCGCCACGGCCGTGGCGAAGACCTCGAAGAAGCCCTCGACCCACAGGTGCACGACCCACCAGCGCCAGTACTCGGCCACCGAGAGGTGCGTGCGCGCGCCATACATCAGGCCCGCCCCGTAGAAGAGCCCGATCGCGACCACCGAGGCGGCCAGCAGGCCGACGAGACCGCGCTTCTCGCTGCCCTGACGCAGCGCCGGCGCGATGCCGCGCACCATCAGGAACAGCCAGCCGATCAGGCCGCCGAAGAGCGCGATCTGCCACACGCGTCCGAGGTCGACGTACTCGTAGCCCTGGTGTCCGAACCAGAAGGCCGCGTCACCCGTCAGCACGCGCTGCGCGGAGAGCCACTCGCCCGCGAGCGAGCCGCCCACCACCAGGAACAGCGCGGCGAGCAGCAGATTCACGCCGAGGCGCTGTCCGCGCGGCTCGCGCCCCCCGATCACCGGCGCGAGGAAGAGCCCCGCGCCCAGGAAGGCGGTCGCGATCCAGAAGATGCCGCTCTGCACGTGCCACGTGCGCGTCACCGAGTACGGCAGGTACTCGGCCAGCGGGAAGCCGAAGAAGCCGTCGCCCTCGACCGTGTAGTGCGCAGTCAAGAGCCCGAGGGCGACCTGCACGACGAACAGGGCCAGCACGACCAGCGCGTACTTCGCCACCGCGCGCATCGAGGGCGTCGGCGTGATCCCGAGCAAGGGATCCGTGCGCGGCACACGCGCCGGCTCGTCCTCCTTGGCACGCGCCGAGAGGAACCACACGAGGCCCCCCACGCCCGCCAGGAGCACCAGGATGCTCACCAGCGACCACAGCACGTTGGCGGGCGTCGGCACGTTGCCGACCAGCGGCTCGTGCGGCCAGTTGTTCGTGTAGGTGAAGGTCTCGCCCGGGCGCTCGGTCACGCAGGCCCAGGCCGTCCAGGCGAAGAAGGCGTTGAGCTTCGCGAGGTCGGCCGGATCTTCGAGCGCGTCGTCCTGCAAGGCGTAGGACTCGCGCAGCCCGTCGAGTGCGGGATCACCACCGAAGAGCGCCGCGTAGTGTGCGCCGACCTCGGCCCGCGCCGCGGCCCGGTCGTCGCTCAGGATCAGCGTGCCGTCTGCATCGACGCGGTTGCCGCGCAGCTCCGTGCGCAGACGCGCCTCGAGCGCGGCGCGTGGCTCGGTGTCGAGCTCGGCGTAGCCGACGCCGTGCTCGCGCCGGCTCCAGCGTTCGAGCAGCGCCAGCGCCTCGCGGTGCAGCCAGTCGGCCGACCAGTCCGGTGCCTGATAGGCGCCGTGACCCCAGATCGAGCCGATCTGCTGACCGCCGAGCCCCTGCCAGACCTGCTGGCCGTCGAGGATCGTCTCCTCGGTGGCGAGCTCCGCGCCGCTCGTGCTGACGACGCGCGCCGGGATGGGCGGCTTCTGGCGGTAGATCTCACGCCCGAAGAAGCCGAGCAGGAGGAACGTGCCGCCGACGACGGCGACCAGGAGAGCCCACAGTTTCTTCTCGCTTCGCATGACAGTCTCCGGGGAATCAGGCGCGCAGGGCGCGCGGGAAGAGGACGTTGTTCTCGAGGTGGATGTGCTGCATGACCTCGCGCTCGAGCTCGGCGAGGCCGAGGTAGAGCGCGCGCCAGGTGTTGCAGGCCTCCGGCGGCGGCGTGTGGTCCTGCGACAGCGCGCGCAGCGCCGCGAGGTTGCGCCCGTGGTCCTCGTGCTCGCGCTCCATGGCGTGGATCGGCATCCCCGCCAGGCGCCCGCGGCCCGACAGGATCAGCGGGAAGAGCACCTGCTCCTCCTTCTGCATGTGCTGCTCGAGCTCGTCGCCCACGCGCTCGAGCAGCGCCGCGAGGCCGCGCGGCACGTCGGGCTTCGTCGCATGCACGCGCTCGACCTTGCGCGCCATCTCGAGCAGCGGCGGCAGGTCGGCGCGGTGACGCGCGTGGTAGTTCTCGAGCACGTGCATCACGAGCTCGGCCAGCGGGCGCGTGTCCCAGCGCTCGAAGCCGCGCCCGCTCTGGGCGGCGAGTTCCTCGATCAGCGCCTCGGGCGCGACGCCGCGCGCGCGACAGGCCTCGCCCAGCGCGATCTGACCGTGGCAGCAGAAGTCGAGACCGTGCCGCCAGAAGACCCCGGCGGCTCCGGGGCGCGTCGTGGCGAGTTCGGCCAGGGATGTGTCGAGCGAGGGGTGGGCGAGGCGCGGCATGGGAGGCTCCGAGGAAGGGGTCGACGGGCCTCCGCACCGGGCGTTCCAGGGCACGAACGGCCTTGCTGACCCTGAAAACGGCCCTTGTGTCGTTTCGACAACAGCATGGGCGTTATGCTTTCGATAACCCGAGCTGTCATGGGAACAACACGCCGCCGCCCGCCCTCCGTCTCCCCGAGCCTCGACGACCTGGTCGCGATCGCGCTCGACATGACCGCCTCGCTGTCCTCCGAGGACCGCTGGCGGCGCCTGGTCACGGCCGTGCGCCGCGCGCTGCCCTGCGACGCGGCGGTGCTGCTGCGCGTCGAGGGCGAGGAGCTCGTCCCGCTCGCGGCCCACGGGCTGAGCGAGGACGTGCTCGGCCACCGCTTCGCGCGCCGCGACCATCCGCGCCTCGACATCCTGTGCCGCGCCGAGGGACCGACGCTGTTCCCGGCCGACAGCGGCCTGCCGGACCCCTACGACGGCTGGCTCGTCGACGGCCCCGAGCTGCACGTGCACGCCTGTCTCGGCTGTCCGCTGCGCATCGAGGGCGAGCTCGTCGGCGTGCTGACGGCCGACGCGCTGCAGGTCGGCGCCTTCGACGGGATCGAGCCGCGCGCGCTCGAGGCCCTGGCCGCGCTGGCCGCGGCCGCGCTGCGCACCGCCGACCTGATCGAGGCGCTCGAGCGCTCGGCCGTGCGTCAGGGCCAGGTCGCGCGCGAGCTCGTGCGCGACGTGCTCGATCGCCGCGGCGGTCTCCTGCTCGGCACCAGCACACCGATGGCACAGCTGCGGCGCGAGATCGAGCTCGTCGCGGCCTCGGGCTTCCCCGTGCTCGTGCGCGGCGAGACGGGCACCGGCAAGGAGCTCGTCGTGCGCACGCTGCACGCGCTCTCGCCGCGCGCGAGCGAGCCGCTCGTCTACGTGAACTGCGCGGCGCTGCCGGAATCGGTGGTCGAGAGCGAGCTCTTCGGCCACGAGCGCGGCGCCTTCACCGGCGCGGTCGCGGCCCGCCCCGGCAAGTTCCGCGTGGCCGACGGCGCGAGCCTCTTCCTGGACGAGATCGGCGAGCTGCCGCTGCACGTGCAGCCGAAGCTCCTGCGCGTCCTGCAGGAGGGCGAGGTCCAGCCGGTCGGCGCCGACCGCACGCAGCGTGTCGACGTGCGCCTCTTCGCGGCCACCAACCGTGATCTCGAGGCCGAGGTCGCGGCCGGTCGCTTCCGCGCCGACCTCTTGCACCGCCTCGACGTGTGCCGCATCGCCGTGCCGCCGCTGCGCGCGCACGCCGAGGACATCGCGCTGCTCGCCGGCCAGTTCGCCGACCGCGCCCGCCGGCGCCTCGGCTGCGGCCCGATCCGCCTCGCGCCCGAGTCCCTGGCCGCGCTGCGCACCCAGGACTGGCCCGGCAACGTGCGCGAGCTCGAGAACGCCGTCTCGCGCGCGATCCTGCGCACGCTCGGACGCACCGCCGCGGGCGCGCCGCTCTTCGTGACCGCGGCCGACCTCGGCGAGGGCCCGCCGCGCAGCGCCGCGCCCGCCGCCACGGTGCCGTCCGCCCCACCGAGCACGCCGCGCGTGCGCCCGCTGCGCGCCGCGGTGCGCGACTTCCAGCGCGAGCTCGTGCGCCAGGCGCTGGCCGAGCACGGCGACAACTGGGCCGCCGCCGCGCGCGCCCTCGGCCTGCACCGCAGCAACCTGCATCACCTGGCGCGCCGCCTCGAGCTGCGCTGATATCCTGGCCGCCGATGGCGCACGTCTTCGAGCCTGCCCCGAGCGCGCGCTCGAAGTGCCGCGGCTGTGGCGGCGCGATCGCGAAGGGCGAGCTGCGCTTCGGCGAGGAGATCGCGAACGCCTTCGCCGAGGGCGAGACGACGCACCTCTGGTTTCACCCGCCGTGCGCTGCCTACCGCCGCCCCGAGCCGCTGCTCGCCGCGCTGGCGGAGCTGCCCGAGCAACCCGCGCTCGCGTCGCGCGCCGAGCTCGAGTCGAAGGCCCACACCACCCTGCGCCACCGCCGCCTGTCCCGCATCGCCCGCGCCGAGCGCGCCCCGAGCAGCCAGGCGAAGTGCCGCCAGTGCCAGGCTCCGATCGCGCGCGACACCTGGCGCATCGCCCTCGTCTTCCACGAGGACGGCCGCTTCTCCCCCGGCGGCTACGTGCACCTCGCCTGCCGCCGCGCCTACTTCGAGCTCGACGTCGACCCCGAGCACCTCCTGCACTTCAGCCACGCGCTCACCCCCGAGGAACGCGCCGCGCTCGCACGCGAGCTCGCGGCGAGCGCTCCCGGCTGACACTCACTTCTGCGCCAGGCAGTACAGGAAGTGCTCGCCGCGCAGGAAGAGCTCGCGGCCGGCCAGGGCGGCCGAGGCGGAGAAGGAGTCGTCGAGGGTGTTGCGCGCGAGGAGCTCGAGCTTGCCTGCGCGCAGGACGGCGGTGGTGCCGCTGCGGTCGGTGACGTAGATGCGGCCGGCGGCGGCGATCGGTGAGGCGTAGACGTCGTTCATGCCCTCGAGGCGGAAGGCGCGCTCCGGCTCCTGGCCGGTGCGGGCGTCGACGCGCGAGAGGAAGCCCTGGTAGTGGTGCAGGAAGTAGAGCGAACCCTCGTGCAGGAGCAGCGAAGGCACGTAGGGCGTCGCGCGGCGGCGCACCCAGGGCACGACCGCGGGATCGGCGGAGTCTTTCTCGGCGCGCGCGAGGTCGATCGCGAGCAGGAACTGGCTCTCGTAGCTCGAGCCGGCGTAGACGAATTTTCCGTCGCTGACGGGCGAGCAGACGACGTTCGAGGAGAGGTTGCCGGCGGCCCACAGGAGTTCCCCGGTGGCAAGGTCGTGCGCGCGGATGCGCTTCGTGCCGGAGACGACGACCTGCGTCTTCCCGCCGCGCGCGAGCGCGATCGGCGAGGCCCACGAGGTCTCCTCGTCGCGCGCCACGCGCCAGCGCTCCTCGCCCGAGCGCCGGTCGAAGGCCGCCAGCCACGAGCCGCCCTCGTGGTCCCACTGCACGATCACGAGCTCGCCCGCGAGCAACGGCGAGCTGCCCTCGCCGTGCGCGTGCTTCGTGGCCGCGCGTCCGAGTTCGCGCTGCCACAGCTCGTGCCCCGTCACGTCGAGCGCGAACAGCCCGCGCGAGCCGAACGAGGCGATCACGACCTCGCCATCGGTCGCGGGCGAGGCCGAGGCGTAGCTCCCCGTCACGTGGCCGCCCTCGTGGGGCACGCGCTCGTCGAGCACGCGCTCCCACACGACCTTGCCGCTCGCCCGCTCGAGCGCGAACACGACCGAGCTCTGCGCGTGCGTCACCGCGACCGAGTCGTGCGTGCCCGGCGCATCGTCCACGAACGGCCCGACCGGCTCGCCGACCGGCACCGCGCTCGTCACGAACACGAGCCCGCCCCACACGACCGGCGTCGAGTGCCCCTTGCCGGCGAGCGCCACCTTCCAGCGCACGTTCTCTTCCTCGCTCCAGGTGACCGGCGGCTCGGCCCGCGGCCCGACCCCGCTCTGCAGCGGCCCGCGCCAGTGGCCCCAGGCGTCGAGCGGGTCGACCGGGGCGGGTTCGGCCTGGAAGAGCAGCACGAAGAGGAGCGGGAGCATGCCCCCCTCATGTCTCCGACGGCGGCTCTCCTGGCAAGAAGAACCCGTCGTCCCGGGCAAATCGTGCCGTGGTCAGCCCGGAAGTGCCGGATCGAGTCCGAGGTGCTCGATCTCCGCGGGCCGCGCGAGCCACAGGTCGTGCGGCGTGGCCCGCAGTGCGGCCTCGGGGAACGGGCCCCAGGCGACGGCCGCGGTGCGCGTGCCGGCCGCGCGGCCGGCGGCAAGGTCGTGGGGCGAATCGCCGACCATCACGGCCTCGTCGGCGGCGACGCCGAGCTGCTCGAGGGCCGCACGCACGGGCGCCGGATGCGGCTTGTGCTCGCTCACGTCGTCGGAGGCCACGACCGCGCCGAACAGGCCCTCGAAGCCGCACAGGGCGAGGCCGCGGAGCGCACTCGCGTGCAGCTTGCTCGTCACGATGCCGAGCGCGAGCCCGCGCCCCGCCAGCGCCTGCACCGCCGCGAGCGCGCCGGGGAACGCGCGCACCGCGCCGTCGTGGTGCGCGAGGTTGTAGGCGCGGTAGGTCGCGAGCATCGCCTCGACCTCCGCCTCGTCGCGCGCCACGCGCGCGAACTGCCAGCGCAGCGGCCGCCCCACGCCCTCGAGCCAGTGGGCGAGCTCCGGCTCGCTTCCGCGGTGCACCTCGAGCGCATGCCAATAGGAGCGCCGGATCAACTCCATCGAATCGATCAGCGTCCCGTCGAGATCGAACAGCACGGCTGCCAGCGGCTTCACGATCTCCTTTGGACTCTTCTCATGGAGAGAAGGAAAACTGGGCAACCCCGGCGGTCCAGATGGCCGTGAACTCACTTCGGAGGGTCGAGAAGGGAGCGTGACCTGCGCCACGCTCACTGAAACACCAGCCAAGGAGTCCGTGGTCGTCGAGTCTGCGAAGTCGGTCGAGCAGCGAAGTGTCGACTACGGATCCCGCCAGCGCTGCCTCGACCTCTGCACAAAGGCGGCGGAACGTCCTTTGGTAGACGCGTTCCAGCGCCTCGCGCTGGTCCAGGCGGAGCAGGCCTACCGTGGCCTGCCCTTTGGTCGACACGTTTCCATTCGACTCCCATCGAGCCGTGAGGTGCCCCGTATCGGGCTCGAAGTCGAGGTGCATCCAGGGATCTTCCTCGCTCGGATTCACGAGCAACGGAGCGCCATCAGTTGCCAGCGGAAAGCGGTCGCCCTTCAGCCGCCCGCACTCCGTGCAGCCGAGCAGCAGGTTCTGCCAGACGAACATGCGCCCGGGATATGGGCTCCTCGGCCAGAAGTGCTCGACGTCCGTCCCATGTGAGTCGAGGCAGTACATGCAGCGCTGCGCATCCCCTGCCATGCGCCGGAGCGCCTCGAGTGCCGGCTGGAACGCCCGGCTCTTCCGCGCGGACTCCCAACTTGCGCGCACATCCAGGCTGCCCTCCGCCCGTTGGCGGTCCGCATCGACTTGACGTCGGCTCAGATCGGCGGCCGTAGCGACGTCGAGGGGCTCACGAACGACCCTCCGCATCGCATCAGAGCTCCTCGTCGGTCTTGGCGAACAGCTCCAGCTGCTTCAGCTCATCCTTCTCGGACGGAGCGAGGTGCGCGCCGGCATTCAACTTGGCCTTGAGGACCGAGTACTTCTGACGACTGGAGACGGCCAGCGGTGAGCGCGTGTTCTCCAAACCGAAGGCGGGTGAAAGCAGAATGGTGTCAGGCCGTGCGGCAATGATCCTGTCGCGCTCGTCGGCGCTCAAGCGGCGCGGCGGCACGCTGCTGCCCGGCTCGGGCAACACGAAGAGCCCGCTCTCGTCGGCGGCCTGGCAGATCAGCGGGCTGTGGCTGGTGACAAGGAACTGGACCTTCGGGAAGTGGTCTTTGAGCCAGAAGCCGATCGTCCGCTGCCACTCGGGATGCAGGTGAGCGTCCACCTCGTCGATCAGCACGACCCCGCTACGGACAACACGGAGCTTCCCATCGGGGCCGCGCGCCGTCAGACCGGCGGAGCCGTACGCGTCGACCATGTGACGGACGATGTCGGCCAGCAGGGCCAACGCCGAGCGGTACCCATCGCTCATCTCGCGCCAGGAGAGCTCCACACCATTGCGGTCCTTCAGCCACAGGCCGTCCGAATCGACACGGTCCACTGTGATCTCGTTGGGCATCAAGTCGTCGCGCAAGATCTCGAGCAGCAGTTCAAGCTGAGCCTTCTCGTCCGTCTTGCTCTCGAGCTCCTTGTGCCTGAGGTTGCGCATCCACTGGTCGACCTCACCCAGGGAAGCGGCCTCCTCGAACATCGTCACGAAGCGTGCAGTGGATGCGACCGCCATCAGCCGCGCCGCTTCCGGGGACTGCCCGAACACGCGCCGGAAGGGTCCGTAGCCGCAGGAAAACCAGCCGGAGGCGTTGACCGACCAGATGCTCCGCTCGGGCGTCCTGAAACTGGGCTGACGCCCCTCCGGGATCACCGGTTCGAGAGTGACATCCTTACCGCCGTTGCGGATTTTGAGCTTGGCTGGGAAGACGTCCTCAGGGGTACGGCCAGACTCGACGAAGTCGTCGTCACCCTCGCAAGGGACGATCTCGAGCTGGATGGTGCCTTCGTAGGGCTCGGCACCCTGGCGAATCCAGCGGTGCAAGCTCGGCTGAAGCGCGCGCGCCGTGTCACGGCCTGCAAGCCCCAGAGCGATCGCTTTGAGCAGTGCACTCTTTCCGGATCCGTTGTCGCCGGTGAAGACCGTCCAGCCTGCATGGCGGCCATCGGGTCGCTTCAGGTCGAAGTCCAGCGACTCGAAGCCGCGGATGTTCTTCAGGCTCACCTTGCCGATGTGCATGGCAAGAGAGCGTCTGCAACCCTGTCGGAGTTGTCAACCAGAGGGCGCGTGGGTGTCCCAAAGCACCGATCACGGCTTCGAGCTGGACTTCAACCCTGCCCGCGCGCCCCACGGCCCTGGCGCTCGCCACGGCCCGCTCGCTCTTCGTCGCGGTTCTCGCGCTCCTGCCAGGCCTGGAACTGGGCCGGGGTCAGGATGCCCTGCAGGGTGGCCTCGTCGCGCGTGCGCAGCTCGGTGCGCGCGCTGCGGAACGCTTCGCGGTCGCCGCCCTCCTCGCGCTGGCGCTCGAGTTCCTCGCGTGCGGTGCGGGCCTCGATCATCCAGGTGCGCAGGTCGGTGACCTGGGCGTTCGTGAGGCCGAGCTCCTGCTGCAGGCGTGCCAGGCGTTCCTCGCGGCGCGCGGCCTCGCGCGCCTCGCGCTCGGCCCCCTCGGCGGCGCGTTCCTCGGCGCGGATCTCCTCGAGGGTCGCGCGCACGGTCTCCGGCAGCTCGGCGGAGAGGAACGTGAGCGGGACGGCGGCGGCGGAGTCGCTCGCATCCGGAGAGAGAGTCGTCGGGGCCGCGGCGGGCTCGAGGGCGAGGCGCGCGGCCGGCTCGGGTCGATTCTCGAGGGCCTCGAGGCGCGCACGCAGGGCCTGACCCTCGAGCTGCAGGGCCTCGAGCGCGCGCGCAAGACGCTCGGTCTCCGCCGGGGTGGGCGCGACGCTTGATTGGGCGCTCTCGGGAGCGCGCCGGGGCGCCTCGCTGGCCCGCAGGCCGGTGGCGATCCAGGCGCTGGCGAAACCGGTCAGGGCGGCGATCGGGAGGGTCAGGAGCGAGGCGTGCTTCATGGGGAGACGCGGCAGGGTAGCCGCTCGAACCGGGCGCGCCGGGCCGGGTTCCTGTTCTCGGAGGAAGGATGGAAACACTGGCGGATCTCGGCGCGTCTCGGGTATGCATACCGGGTAACTAGCACCCCGACCGAACCCGCCATGTCCGTCCGCCACAGCCTCCTGGCACTCCTCTCCGAGCATCCCGCCCATGGCTACGGCCTGAAGGCCGAGTTCGAGCGTCAGACGGCGGGTGCCTGGACGCTCAACGTCGGGCAGGTCTACACGACGCTCGCGCGCCTGCAGCGCGACGGGATGGTCGTGCCGGCCGAGGGCGACGGTGAGCGCCAGACGTGGCGCATCACCGCGGCCGGACGGCGCGAGCTCGCCAGCTGGTACGCGGAGCCGGTCGCGGCCGATCCGCCGCCGCGCGACGAGCTCGCGATCAAGGTGCTGCTCGCGGTCGCAGCGGGCGACGACGATGTCGAGGGCCTGCTGCAGCGCCAGCGCGCGACGACCATGCAGCGTCTGCAGGAGCTGACGCGCCTGAAGGCCAAGGCGGATCCGGAGACGGAGCTCGCCTGGCTGCTCTTGCTCGATGCGCTCGTCCTGAAGGCCGAAGCCGAGGTGCGCTGGCTCGAGCTGTGCTCGGCGCGCTTGCGCGGGGGGAAGGCGTGAGCGGGGCGCTGCTCGCGCTCGAGGGCGTCGAGCGCTGGCACGGTGCGGGTACGACGCGCGTGCGCGCGCTCGGGCCGGTGAGCCTCGCCATCGAGGAAGGCGAGCTGGTCGCGATCATGGGGCCGTCGGGCTCGGGCAAGTCGACCTTGCTGGCGCTGGCGGGTGCGCTCGATCGCCCGAGCGCGGGCCGCGTGCGCGTCGAAGGCCACGACCTCGCGACGCTGGACGAGCGCGCGCTGGCGGCCCTGCGGCGGCGCACGATCGGCTACGTGTTCCAGGACCTGAACCTCTTGCCCGGGCTGACCGCGCTCGAGAACGTGGCCCTGCCGCTCGAGCTCGACGGAATGGCGCTGGACCCGGCGCGCGAGGAGGCGCGCCGCGCGCTCGAGCGCCTGAAGCTCGGCGCGCTGGCGCAGCGCTTCCCCGACGACCTCTCGGGCGGCGAGCAGCAGCGTGTGGCGATCGCGCGCGCCTTCGTCGGACCGCGCCGGCTGCTCCTGACAGACGAGCCGACGGGGTCGCTCGATTCGCTGGCGGGCGAGCTCGTGCTGCGCGAGCTGCGCGCGCAATGCGACGCGGGACGCACGGCGGTGCTCGTCACGCACGACGCGAGCCACGCGGCCTGGGCCGATCGCGTGCTGTACCTGTGCGACGGGAAACTCGTGGACGAGACGCGCAGCGGCGCGCGCACGCCGCTCGACGGAGCCCTGCGATGACACGCGCCGCCCTGCGCGCGCTGCTACGCGTCGAGTGGCGTGCCGCGCTGCGCCACCGCGGGCGCGCGGCGCTCGTGCTTGCGCTGGTGGCCGTGCCGGTCGCGGCCATGGTCGGCGGCAGCGCGCTGCTCGTGACCGTGCGCGAGACGCCCGAGGAGCGGCGCGCGGCGGTGCTCGGGCAAGCTGCGCTGCGCATCGACGTGAAGGACGAGGACGGGGCGCGGCTCCTCACGCCCGAGCTGCCCGCGGGCGCGCGCGTGACGAGCCTCGCGTACGGGCGCGGTCGCCTGACCCACGGTGGCACCGCGCGCGAGACGGAGACGATCGCGCTGGAAGGGCGCGAGCTCGACTCCGGTGGCTTGCTGGTGGGCTTGCTCGAGCTCGTCGAGGGGCGTGCTCCGCGTGCCGAGAGCGAGCTCGCGCTCTCGCCGGCGCTGGCCGAGGCCCTGGCGGTCCGGCCCGGCGCGCGCATCGAGCTCGACGGTCGCGCGCACGAGGTGTGTGGCCTCGTGCGCCGTCCTGCGGAGCTGCGCGGAGAGTTCGCGCTCGTGACGCCGCCGACGGGGGCGGCGCGCACGTGGCTCGTGGACCATCCCGAGGCCGAGCTCCTGGCGATGCGCCTGCGGGCGCTCGGGCTCGACGTGACCGAGCGCGCGCGCCTCGGCCAGCCCGATCCGCTCGAAGAGATCCTGGTGCTGGTCACCGGCGGCTTCGGCTTCTTCGAGTGCGCGCTGGTGATCGCGGCAGCCTTCGCGGTCGGCCTGCGGCGCCGGCAGCGCGAAATCGGACTGCTGGCCGCATCGGGCGCCGGGCGGCGCGAGCTGCGCGTGACGCTGCTCCTCTCCGCCCTCGGCCACGCGCTGCTCGGCAGTGTGCTCGGAGTCGCGGTCGGTGCGCTCGGCGCCTGGGCCCTGCATCCGTTCCTGGACGGCTGGAACGGGCGCGCGAACGGGGCGCTCGAGTTCTCCGCACTCCACGCCGGCGCGGCGCTCGTGCTGGGCGCGCTGGCGACGCTCGCCGCAGCGGTGCTGCCGGCCTTCGGCGCGACGCGCCTCTCGATCCGCGTCGCGCTGGCCGGGCGACGGCCGGTGACCGAGGGCGCGCGCGGCTGGCTCGTCACGGGCTCGCTCGCGCTCCTGCTCGGCGTCGCGCTGCTCGTGCTCGGCACGCGCGCGGGCGACCTCGGTGCGGCCCTGGCGGTGCTCGGAGGCTCGGTTCTCGCGGTGCTCGGGTTCGGTGCCCTGAGTCCGGCCCTGCTCGGTGGACTGGCGCGCCTCGCCGGACCGCTGCCGCTCGCATGGAGACTTGCCGTGCGCGACGCGGGGCGCTTCCGCGCGCGCAACGGACCCGTCGTGACGGCCGTGCTCGCCAGCATGTCGGTCAGCGTGATGCTGGCCGTGATCGCCAAGGCGGTCGAGGCGCGCGTGGGTCCGGCCGAGGCGGGCTCGAGCGCGTTCTTCCTCGATGTGGCCGTGCTGGCCTGCTGCCTGACCGGGGTCGTGATCGTCTCGATCGCGACCACGCTGTCGGGCGTCGAGTCGGCGGCCGATGCGCACGTGCTGCGGGCGCTGGGCGCAACGCCGGGCACCCTGCGGCGACACGACGCGGCGCGCGCGGCGTATCTCGCGGCCCTGGGGGCCTGGCTCGCGCTCCCGGCCGGGATCCTGCCGGGCCTCGGGCTGCTCGCGCTCGCGCAGGTCGAGCTCGAGTTCGTCTGGCCCTGGCGCGCGCTGGCCGGAGTCGCACTCGGTCTGCCCCTGCTCGCCTTCCTCACGACCTGGTGCGTGGCGGCCCTGCGCCGTGCGCCCGAGAACCTGCGCGCACCGCGCGCCTGAACCCTCCGCCGAAGCATGTCGATCCTCGCCCTCGCACTCACTCTGCTCCAGACTCCGCCCGCGGTCGCGCTCGAGCCCTACCGCACGACGGGCGCCGACGGACGCGAGCTCGTCGGCGAGCTCGGACGCTTCCACGTGCCGGCCGACCGGGCGCGACCCGACGGGCCGACGCTCGAGCTCGCCTTCGTGCGCTTCAAGAGCACGAGCAAGGAACCGCTGCCGCCGCTCGTGTACCTCGTCGGCGGCCCGGGCCCTTCGGGCATCGAGCACTGCGTCGGTCTCGCCAGCGGACGCATGCTGCGCATGCTCGAGCACTGCGACGTGATCGGACTCGACCAGCGCGGCACGGGGCTCTCGCGCCCGAACCTCGAAGAGGGTCCGGAGTTCGCCTACGAACTGCCGCTCGATCGCCCGCTGACGCGCGCCGCCTTCGTCGAGGCCTACTCGGCGGCCGTGGCGCGCTGCGTCGCGCACTGGAAGCAGGAGGGCGTCGAGCTCTCGGCCTTCGACACGCGCGCCAGCGCGGCCGACGTCGAGGACCTGCGCCGCGCGCTCGGGCTCGAGCAGATCCAGCTGTGGGGCGAGAGCTACGGCACGCACCTCGGCCTCGCCGTGCTGCGCGACTGGCCGGAGCACATCGCGCGCGCCGTGCTGGTGCGCGTCGAGGGCCCGGACGACACGCTCAAACTGCCGAGCACGACCCAGCGGCACCTCGAGCTCTTGTCGGGGCTCGTGGCCGAGGATCCGGCCTTCGCCGAGACGCTCCCCGACCTCGCGCTCGTCGTGCGCGAGCTGCTCGAGGCCCTCGGCGCCGAACCGGTCACCGCCCGGGCCATGCGCGGCGGCCAGACGCTCGAGATCGTGCTCGGGCCCTTCGACCTCGCGTACTGGCTCGCGAACTCGCTCGGCCTCGCCTTCGAGCTCCGCGACGTGCCCGCGCGCGTGCAGCGCATGCTCGAGGGCGACTGGAGCGAGCTCGCGGCCTTCTCGCTGGAGCAGCGCCGCGGCACGGTCGGCTCGGCCATGGCACTCATGATGGACTGCGCCTCGGGTGCGAGCGCGACGCGCCTCGCGCGTCTCGCGCGCGAGCGCGCCGATCCCGCCAACCTGCTCTCCGATGCCGTCAATGTCCCCTACCCCGACGCCTGCGCCGCGGCCGGCGCGCCCGACGTCGGCGACGCCTTCCGCGCGCCCTTCCGCTGCGACGTGCCCGTGCTGTTCGTCAGCGGCGAGCTCGACGCGCGCACGCCGCCGGAGAACGTCGAGCTGCTCGCGCCCGGCTTCCCGCACCACGTCCACGTGCGTCTGACGAGCGCCGGCCACGAGTCGCTCGAGCTCCTGAGCCCGGACTACCGCGCGCTCCTGCTCGACTTCCTGCACGGAAAGCCGGTCGAGAGCACGACGATCGAGCTCCCGCCCGCGCGCTTCCGGCCGAGTTCACGGTAGGAGACGGGGCAGATTCCGAACTGCTTCGCCTGATCGGCCGGGAGGTTCAGCGCAGCAGCAGAACGACGCGGTTCGAAGCCGTGCTCGCCACGGCGAGGTCGTCGCGCCCGTCACCGTCGAAGTCGGCCAGGGCGAGGCCGCTCGGGTGGTCGCCGGCGCCATAGCGCACGACGTCGGCCACCGGCACGCGCCGCCGCCCGCGCACGACAGCGACGAAGGGCGAGAAATTGCAGGAAGCGACGATGTCGGTCAGACCGTCGTCATCCACGTCGCCCAGCACGACGTCGAAGGGGTCGTAGCCGATGTCGACGCCCTGGCGTACGTCGAAGAATCCGCCGCCGAGTCCTGGCAGAAGCGCCAGAGTGAAGCCCGTGATCTCGCCGAACTCGGTCACGACGAGGTCGAGCTTTCCGTCGCGCGTCACGTCGCCCACAGCCACGCTGCGCGGACGCGGAGCGAGCGGGTGCGGGACACGGGCCGCATAGGCTCCACCGCCGAGGCCCCGCGCGACCGAGACCGTGTTTGCGAGGTGCTCGACCACCACGAGGTCGCCGATTCCGTCGCCGTCGAGGTCTTCCAGCGCGACGTCGACCGGCTCTGCACCGGTCGCCAGATTCGTGCGCGCGCCGAGGCCTCCGAGACCGTTGCCCGGGAAGAAGCTCACCGAGTTCGCGCCGCCGTTGGCGACGATCACGTCGGCCAGACCGTCACCGTCATGGTCGGCGACGACAAGACCTTCCGGTCGCGTGGCGGTGACATAGGTCACGGCTGGAGCGAAGTTCCCACCACCCAGACCGAGGTAGACCCCGAGCGTGTTCCCCGCGCGGTTGGAGACCACGAGGTCGGGGAACAAGTCGCCGTCGAGGAGACCGACGGCCAGGTTCTCCGGACCTGCTCCGGCAGCGAGCGTGGCGGGCGCCGCGAATGCGCCGAGGCCATTTCCTCGTAGCACCGTGAGGGAGTTTCCGCCCGAGTTCGCGGTGACCACGTCCATGTCGCCGTCCAGATCGAGATCGGCTGCGATCAGCCCGACCGGGCCGGCGCCCGTCACGAACTCCGGCACGCCGTTGAAGCTTCCGTTCCCGAGTCCGAGGTGCAGGGTCAGCACGCTCGAGAACGTGTCGGCCGAGACGTAGTCGAGCTTCCCATCGCCGTCGAAGTCGCCCGGCGCAATCGCCAGCGGGCCGTTAGGCGTCAGTGCATCGGTCTTGCCATGGAAGTCGCCATCGCCGCGGTTCAGCAGGCAAGAGACCTTGCTGTTGGAGTATCCCGCCACGAGCAGGTCCGGGCTGCCGTCGCCGTCGACGTCACCGACCTCGATCGCCACCGGCTGACGCGCGGTCGAGTGCTCCACGGAAGGAGCGAAGCCGCTGGCCGTGGCGAGCAGGACCGAGGTGTCGTCCGAACCCGCATTGGCCGTGGCGAGATCGAGCCGACCGTCTCCGTCGAAGTCGGCGAGCACGAGATCGAGCGGCGACACTCCGCACCCGTGAAGCGTCGGGGCGCCGAGCGTGCCGCCCGCATTGCGCAGCACCGCCACGGAGTCGACCAGAGCGAGACTCACCACGAGATCGACGTCCCCGTCCCCTTCCAGATCCCCGCTGGCGAGGCCCGAGGGCGCACCCGCCAGCGTCACCACCGCGGGGGCAGCAAAGCCACCACCGGGGAGCGCGAGATGCAGGCTGAGCTGGTCGGTGCCGAAGCTGATGCAGGCAAGATCGTCGCGCCCGTCCCCATCGAGATCGAGCGAGCGCAAAGTCTCGGGCAGCGAGGCGTCCGCGACCTCGAACGACGGTTCGAAGCTGCCGTCGCCGTGTCCGAGCAGGACGCGGGGCGACGCACCACCCCAGGAGGCGCAGGCGATGTCGAGCACGCCGTCACCATCGAAGTCGCCCGGCGCAAGGCTGTGCCCTTGCCAGGGCAACGACTCGACGAGCTCGGAACGCAGCGCGCCCTGGTGGTTGCGCAAGAGCCGTAGCTCTCCGTTCGAGAGCAAGTACAGCGCGTCCGGATCCCCGTCCTGATCGAAGTCCGCAGCGCATGCGTCATCGATGTTTCCGCCGACATCATGGGCCAAGTAGGCCGCATGGAAGAGCAGCGCGGGCGCCGGAGTCCTGCCGGGGATCGGCCTGGTGTGCTGGCGATGACTCTGGGCGGTGAGGATCGGTGCGAGGAGCAGGAGAGCTGTCGGTTGGAGGAGCCGCATCGGGTGGGGTGGCTGCGGAAAGAGGACCGCTCGCTCGCCAATTCCCGTGCCAGTGCTGAAACCCCCGCAAGGCACGCGACCGCCCGGTGCGAATCGGGACGCGTCCGCAGACTGGACCCGAACCGGCACTACCGTCTCCGATCCTGGACGCTGCTCGATCCGTCCCACGCAGCGTCGCTCGCACCCGTCGTGAGCGCCGCTCGGGACGGGAGAGCGAAAGCGCGAGCGGCCGCTCCCCGACGGAGGGAAGCCCGTCGAGGAGCGGCCGACGCTCGAAGCAACCTACGGGATCAGGTGCCGATCTTGCCGCCGTCGAGCTTCTGGATGACGACCGTCGCGGGACGCGGACGGGCGCCGAAGGGCCAGGAGCTGACGGACGAGGGGTTCGTGACGCTGGGCGTGCCGAACTGGTTGTTCCAGAAGGTCGTCGACTCGCCCGGGTGCTGCACGTTGACGAACATCGTGCGCTGGTCCGGCGTCGTGATGACACCCGTGATCTCGCAGCCGCGCGGACCGGTGAGGAAGCGGCGCACCTCGCCCGTGCGCGGATCGGCGGCGAGCATCTGGTTGTTCTTGATGCCGTCGTACTGGCGCTCCGGACGGTTCTGCGAAGAGTTCGAGATGTCCGTCTGGATCCACACGCGTCCGTCCTCGTCGACCCACAAGCCATCGGGCGAGCCGAACTTCGGCTGCTCGACGGGCACCGCCGCGTCGTAGGTCGAATCGCCGGCCAGCAGGAAGACCTCCCACTGGAAGCTCGTGCGCGTGTGGTCGCCGGCTTGCTCGCGGAAGCGCAGGATGTGGCCGAAGGGGTTCGGATCGCGGCCGGAGTTCACCGCCGCGCCGTTGCCCGAGCCGTTCGTGAGCGTGACGTACACGTCGTCCGTGCGCTCGTTCACCGCGACCCACTCCGGCCGGTGCAGGCGTGTCGCGCCGACGGCGTCGGCCGCCATGCGCGTGCGGATGAGCACGTCGGCCTGGTCGGCCCAGCCGTTCTCGAGCGTGAGCGCGCCCTGTCCGTGCACCAGCGGGAGCCACGTGCCCGTGCCGTCCGCCTCGAACTTCGCCACGTGCAGCGTGCCGTGGTCGAGCGGGCTCAGGCCCTGCTCGCGCAGCCCACGCCAGGGCGCGTTGCCGACGAACTTGTAGAGGTAGTCGCCGTTCTCGTCGTCACCCGAGTAGACCACCACGCGACCGCGCGACTGGGTCACGGTCGCACCCTCGTGCTTGATGCGGCCGAGAGCCGTGCGCTTGACGGGCGTCGAGCCGGGCTGGAACGGGTCGATCTCGACCACCCAGCCGAAGCGATTCAGCTCGTTCGGGTTCTGGGCCAGGTCGAAGCGCGCGCTGGCGACGTGCCAGTTGTAGCCGAAGCCGCCCGCGTTGACGCCGTAGCGCGCCTGCAGCGGCGTGGCCACCCACGAGGCGTCGCTCGTGCCGAAGTAGCCGTTCCAGTTTTCTTCGCAGGCGAGGTACGTGCCCCACGGCGTGTAGCCGTGCGCGCAGTTGTTGAGCGTGCCGAGCGGCTGCGGGACGAGGCCCGAGACGAGCAGCGGATGGCTGGCCGCTACCGGCCCCGAGAACGCCATCGGCGTCGTGCCGGTGACGCGACGGTTGTAGGGCGAGCCGACGACGTGCTCCCACTCGCCATCCGGACGCTTCCGGACCTCGACCACCGTCACGCCGTGACCGGCGAGCGCCTTGGCGACCTTCTCGAGGCCCGCGGCATCCGGCGTGATCGACTGCCCCTGCACGGCCGAGTAGATCTGCGAGGCGTCGGTGTACTCGTGGTTCATGACGAGCAAGCCACGCCGGCTGCCGCGCCCGCGGCCGTGGCCGAGCGGGAAGAAGTGCAGACCGTCGTGGTTGAAGCCGACCTGCTGCTCCTGGTCGGCGGCCGAGTTCGAGGCGTCCTCCTGGAAGGCCGGCGCGCCCGCGAAGAGCGGCGTGCCCCAGGGGACGAGGACGCGCGCCACGTAGCCGTCCGGCACGACGAACGTGTCCGCATCGCTGACCGGGACCTCCGGGAAGCCGAGCAGCTCGCGGCGCGGCAGGGCCGAGATGCGGTCCTGCATGAGGAACTGCGCGGCGGAAGCGGCCGCGGCTCCCCCCAGCACCGAGCGTCGACTCAGGTGCTGACGGGCCAGATCGAGGAGCTGCGGAGTCGCGGTCGGGTTCGAGCCGTTCGGGTTCTCGTCGTGCATGGGGAACATCCAGCGCTTGTGATCCTGGGTCTGCGGGGGTGGCCACGCGCCACCTCGCCATGCCCCGAACGTCACACTTGCGCGCAAAGGCTCGCGAGGCGCGCAATCAAGTCCCGGTCAAGCAAGTCCCGCTCGAACCCCGTGCGGCGGAGGACGACCCGCCTTGACGACCGCGGGGCACGATTCGGCCGGATTGGCGCCCTCGAGGCCGGTGCCACTGGCCGAGGCCCCTTCGCGTGGCGACAATCTCCGGCCCGCAATGGGCCTCATGAATCCTGCAACCTCGCTGCTCGGACGGATCCTGCTCCCGCTGGCCTCGCTCTCGGCAAGCTGCCTGGCTGCGCGCAAGCCCACCGTGGACACGCTCTACCTCGGTGGCCCGATCCTGACCATGGACGAGCGTCGGCCCGAGGCCGAGGCGCTGCTCGTGCGCGATGGACGCATCGTGGCGGTCGGCGCGCGCGCCGAGGTCGAGGCGCAGGCCGGCGCGCACGTCCAGCGCGTCGATCTGGCCGGGCGCGCGCTCGTGCCGGGCTTCTTCGACTCGCACGGGCACGCCTCGATGGTCGGGCTGCAGGCGGTCTCGGCCAACCTCTTGCCGCCGCCGGATGGCGAAGCGCGCTCGATCGCCGAGTTGCAGGAGCTCTTGCGCGCGCACATCGCGAGCTCGCCGTTCGTGAAGGAGCACGGCCTCGTGATCGGCTACAACTACGACGACTCGCAGCTCGCCGAGCAGCGTCATCCGACGCGCCACGATCTCGACGCCGTCACGACCGAGCTGCCGGTGCTGGCCGTGCACCAGTCGGGACACCTCGCGGTGCTGAACACGCTGGCGCTCGAGCGCGCCGGGCTCGACGCGAACGCGGTCGATCCCGAGGGCGGCCTCATCCGGCGCGAGGCCGACGGCAAGACGCCGGACGGCGTGCTGGAGGAGAACGCGATGATCGGGGCGCTCCTGCCGCTGATGCCCAAGTTCACGCGGGCCCAGACCTTCGAGCTGCTCGAGGCCGCGCAGGAGATCTACGCGAGCTACGGCTACACGACCGTGCAGGAGGGGCGAGCCGATCCGTCCACGCTCGCGGGCCTCGAAGCGGCGGCCGCCGCGGGCCGACTGAAGCTCGACATCGTCGCCTATCCCGACTTCGAGATGAATGCCGACAACCCGGCCCTCAGGGGACCGTTGATGTCGCGGAGCTACACGGGCCACCTGCGCCTCGCCGGGCTGAAGCTTTCGCTCGACGGCTCTCCGCAGGGCAAGACCGCGCACTTCACACAGCCCTACGTCGAGCCGCCCCCGGGCCAACCGGCCGATTACCGCGGCTATGCGACGCTCTCGCCCGAGCGCACGACCGAGCGGCTGATCGAGGCGCGGCGCCACGGCTGGCAGGTGATCGCGCACACGAACGGCGACGCGGCCATCGAGCAGCTGATCGCGAGCGAGCGCGCGGCCCAGGCCGCCGTGCCCGGCGCCGATCGGCGCACGGTGATGATCCACGGGCAATTCACGCGCGCCGATCAGATGGACGAGCTCGTAGAGCTCGGCATCTTCCCGTCGCTCTTCCCGATGCACACGTTCTACTGGGGCGACTGGCACCGCACCTCGGTCGCCGGCCCTGAGCGCGCGCGCGACCTCTCCCCCACCGGCTGGTTCCTCGCGCGCGGCGTGCCCTTCGCGATCCACCACGACGCACCGGTGACCTTCCCGAACTCGATGCGCGTGCTCGACAGTGCCGTCAACCGCTCGACGCGCACCGGCTTCGTGCTCGGCCCCGACCACCGCCTCGACCCGCTCGTCGCCCTGAAGGCGATGACGCTGTGGCCCGCCTACCAGCACTTCGAGGAGCACGACAAGGGCTCGCTCGAAGCCGGCAAGCGCGCCGACCTCGTGCTCCTGTCGGCCGACCCGCGCAGCGTCCCGCGCGAGCGGCTGATCGAGCTCCGCGTCGTCGAGACGATCAAGGACGGCACCACGGTCTGGCGCGCGGAAACGCGCTGAAGCAGAACGCCCACACCCCGGAACAACCCATGCAATCCCATCGAAGCGCGTCGTGGAGCCGGACGAGTCTGCCGGCCCTCCTGCTCCTCCTCACGAACCACGTCCTCGCCGGCCAGTCGGCGCCGCCGGCCGGCAAGATGTGGCTGCTCGAGGAAGCGCCGCTCGAGCACATCCGCGAGCAGTACGGGGTCGAGCTCGACGCGGAGTGGCTGGAACAGACGCGCCTCTCGGGCTTGCGTTTCGGCGGTGGCACGGGCTCGTTCGTCTCGGCCGACGGGCTCGTCCTCACCAACCACCACGTCGTGCGCGGCAACATCTCGCTGATGGAACACGAGGGCAAGAACCTCGGGCTCGTCGGCTATGTGGCGCGTTCGCGCGAGGAAGAGCTGCCCATCCCGGGTGCCAGCGTGAGCCAGCTCATCCAGGTGGAAGACGTGACCGACGAGATCTTCGCGGGCCTCGACCTGACCGATTCGATCGAGGCCGTCAGCGCGGCCCTCGCGGAGCGCCGCCGGGCCGTGCTCGCGCGCGCCGCGCGCACCTGGCCGAAGCTCAATGCGCAGCTCGTGAGTCTGTACCGCGGTGCGCGCGTGCACCTCTATCTGTACCGCGCCTACTCGGACGTGCGCATCGTGTTCGCACCCGAGCTGCAGCTCGGCTACTTCGGCGGCGACACCGACAACTTCCGCTACCCGCGCTACGCGCTCGATTTCTCGCTGTGCCGCGTCTATTCCGAGGGCAAGCCGCTGGACACGAGCGCCTTCCACTTCACCTTCTCGTCGGGCCAGGTGGCCGATGAAGCCGTCGTCTTCTCGCTGGGCAACCCGGGTTCGACCGATCGGATGCTGACGGTGGCCGAGCTCGAGTATCGGCGCGACGCGCTGTACCCCGCCCAGACGGGCACGACGGACGTGTTCCTCTCCGCTCTCGAGAACTACGCCGAGGAGCACGCCAAGGACGCCGATCGCCTGCGCGAACTCGCCTTCGGGATCGCCAACGGACAGAAGGCGACGCTCGGCCACCTCGAGGGTCTGCAGGATGCGGCGCGCATGGCGAGCCGGCGCGCGGTCGAGGAAGACCAGAAGCAGCGCCTGGCGGCGAATGAGCGCCTGGATGCGGACTTCGGCGACGCCTGGGGCGAGATCGAGCTGGCGCTCGAGGAGCTCGTGCCCGTCTACCAGCAGTGGTGGTACCGCATGCCCTGGTACGGGGAGGGGCAGTGGTTCCGGCCGCTCACGCGCGCCCTGTCGCTCGTCGAGGACTTCCATCCCGAGTTCCTGGACGAGGACCGCTTCCCCTTCCCGGGCAACGAGTTCTCTTTCCCGTTCGAGCCCGAGGTCTTCGCCGCGCACCTCGCGCGCGGGCGCGCCGTGCTCGGGGCCGACGATCCCGCCCTCGCGACGTTCCTGCGCGGAGCCGAGCCGGCCGCGGCCGTGCAGGCCTTCCTGAACGAGACGAAGATCGGGGCGCGCGAGTTCGTGGAGGAGCTGCGCGCGGGCGGCTGGGAAGCGCTCGAGGCCTCGGAAGATCCCGCCATCGTCGCGGCGCGCACGCTCTATCCGCTGCTGGTGGATGCGGGCGACCAGAAGGAGCTTCTCGAGAGCGTCGTCGCGCACCAGGGGATGCGCGTGGGCAAGGCCATCGACGGGCTCGAAGGGCCGCTCGTGTGCCCGGAAGCGACCTTCAGTCAGCGCCTGTCGGCGGGACGCATCCGCGGCTACAGCGAGAACGGCAAGCCGATTCCGGCCGCGACCCGCATCGCCGGTCTGTACGAACGCTGCGCACAGTTCGGCGACCAGGGCGAGTTCGATCTCCCCGACCAGTGGTTCGAGCGCAAGGACGCGCTCGATCCGACCCTGCCGATGAACTTCGTGTGCACGGTCGACAGCACCGGAGGCAGCTCGGGCAGCCCGATCTTCGACGCCGAACGGCGCATCGTCGGAGTCCTCTTCGACGGCAACCTGCAGGCCACCCAGAACGAGTTCGTGTTCCAGGACGGCGAAGCGCGGGCCGTCGTCCTCGCCGCCGACGCGATGCTGGCCGCGCTCGAGTTCGTCTACCAGGCTCCGGCCCTCGCCGCCGAGTTACGCGGCCAGCCGCAAGGCTCGAGCGCGCGTTGACTGGCCCACACGGCCTCCAACTCCGCCTGCACGTCGCGCGTAGGCGCGCTCGATGATCCTCGATCGACGCACTCTCTTGCTGGGCGGAAGCGCGGCGCTCACGGCCTGCGCCGCGCCGCGTCCGCTGCCCGCGGTCGAACCTGAGACCGAAGCTCTCGACCTCCTGCTGGACGCCCACGCCGACGTGCTGCCGGAGCGCCCCGGAGCTGGCGCGAACCACTACCCGATGGCGGCCGAGACGTTGTGCGCGCTCGGTCACGCGGCGGCGATTCCCGCGGAGTGGAGCCGCGGTGCCGCAGGCTACGCGGGACCTGCACCGCTCCAGGCCGGCCGCCCCGGCCCGAATGCGCTCGGCGATCCGCGGCGCTTCGGTGACTGGCGCGCCCTGTTCCGCCAGGAGCTCGCGCGCGATTCCTGGCGAGCAGTGCTCGCGGAGTGGGCCCCGGAGCTCGCTCCGGGCCTCGCGGGCGGTGCCTTCCACGGCCTGATCCGCACGGGCCACGCGGTGCGCGCGCTGCGCGAGCGCGACACGCCGGCGCGACGTACCGAACTCGCCAACGGTCTCGCCTACTGGGCCGCGCGCCACGCCGTGCTCCCGGTCGATGCGCAGCTCGCGACCCTGCCCGAGGAGCCGGAGCGTGCCCTCGTCGGGCTCCCCTACCCCGCGCGCGATGCGCGGGCCGACGTGGATTTCTTCGCCGTCGATGCGCGCCTGACGGGCGCACCGCTCGCGCCTCCGCTCGAGCTCGGCGCTGACCCGACGCGTGAGCTCGACGCACTCGTGCACGCCAGCGCCACCGCCTTCCTCGAGATGCTGGTGCAAGAGCGCCACCGCATCTGGCTCCTGCACGCGGTCACGGGACCGGCCGCGGCGCACCTGATCGTGCCGGAGCTCGCGCGCGACGGCGCTCGCCTCCTCGCAGCGCACGCTCGTCAGGCCACGCTCGCCCTGCAGAACGCCTTCGGCGCGCCCTTCGACCCGCGTGCCCACGCACGCCCCGCGCCACCCCCCTGGCCCGAGCTCGTCACGCGCGCCGTCGCCAGCCGCTCGGTGCACACGCTCAAGCTGCTCGAAGCCCTGCGCCGGCACGACCCGGGCTCCGACCCGTTGCTACGCAGCGTGGCCGTCCAGTGGCTCGAGTGGGTGTGATGGCCCGTTCACGCACGGACAGAGAGCGGATCTCCTGCCGAGCAGGCCCTCGTCAAGCGATCCGGGAGCGATCTCGACCGGGCCGGATCTGACTGCGAAGTGCGCGGACGAAGGCTTCGGAACGCTCGAGTTCATGGAGCACGAAGCGTCGCCCGTCATGGCTCTTCAGGATCACGCGCTCGTGCCAGGGCGACGACAGTGCGAGGAAGTGGACCACACCTCGCGCCAGGGCAAGGAGGAGCAGCAGCACGTGACCCGCGAGCCCGAGCACGCCGGTGACGAGCAGGAGGACCCCACGCATTCGCCACGGAACCCCGTGCGGCGTCAGGCTTCGGAGGAACCCCGCGAGCCCCGCGCGGAAGCTTTGCAACGACGGTCCAGGGCAAGCAACGCCGGCCAGGCTCTCCACCTCCGCCAGCTCCTCGAAGCGGAGGAGCCCGACGCTCGGCAAGAGGATCCCCGCCGCGTGAATCTCGGCCGGACCGTGCAGCCGGCGCCACAGCTGAAGCAGGGAGACTCCATTGGCGAGGACGAGAGCGCTCGCCGCCAGCAGCGGCCACCGGAGTGTTCCAGCCGCCGAATCTCGACCGATCAGCAGCCAGAGGCACGGCAGGAGAACCGCACTCGTGAGCCCACACCAGGGGAGCGTCGCCGCCTGTCGGTGTGGGCCCACGGGCACGTCGATCGGCCGTGAACCCGAGCCGCTCCCCTCGCTCCCGCAATGGAAGCAGTGCGAGGGGGCGGCAGCGACCCTGCGGCCACAGCCGGGGCAAGTCCCGCTCGCGCGCTGCATGTCCACGTCCATCTTCTCTTCCGTGGATCGGCTTCCGCCGCGGACACGCTGAACAGCCGCTCTGCCCGAGGTGGAATCGGGCTCGAGGTCGCGGGTCTGGAGCCGCGGCGCCGGGACGAAGGCAAGGGGAACTGCTGGGTGAGAACGTGGGCACACGGGAGCGCGTCGATCGCGGCGCGCGGCGCCGGCGCTCCTCGAACCGGCCAGCCAGGTTGCGCGCGACGCCGTTCGCTCCGGAAGGGCGGATCAAGGACGGCGTGCGTGCGTGTCCCAGAGGCGGGCCGTGCCGTCGCCCGAGCTGGAGACGAGGCACGAGCCGTCGGCGGACCAGTCGAGGTCGTGGACGTAGAAGTAGCTCGCCTCGCGCGTGCCGGGCTGGTGCGGATCGAGCTCGATGAGCGGGTACCACTGCCGGCTGTCCCACAGGCACACCCTGCCGTTGCGCGTGCCCACCGCCAGACGCTCTCCGTCGGGCGCGAGGGCGAGCGCCATCACCTGCGCGCCGACCTCACCCAGCAGACGCGGAGCCTGGTCCGAGCGCGCCAGCCGGAACAGGCGTCCGGAGCGACAGCCGATCACCCATCCACCTTCGGGATCGGCGCCCAGCGCAGTACCGAACTCCTCGAGCTCGACCTCGCGCCGGACCACGAGCGTCTCGGGATCGAGCACGTAGAAGCCGCTCTGCGTCAGGACGCCAAGCTCCTGCGTGAGTGGGTGGAGGACGAGGTCCGTCACCGCTCTCGAGAACGAGGCCGCGCCCTCGAGTGTTCCGTCCAGCGTGCGCAGGGCCACGACGTCGCGGTCGCACACGCGCAGCACGAGTCGACCGGAGGGCGACACCGTCATGGACACGCCGGCGGGCTCGGCATGGCAAGAATCCACGCTCCAGCGCAAGGTGGCTTCCGTGCGCGCACCGTCCGCAGCGCCGAGCGCGTAGCAGCGGACGCGCCAGTCCTTGGTGGTGACGAAGAGCGTCTCTCCCGGGCCGTCCGCGCACAGCCCGATGCCGGTATCGCCGAGCTCGATCGCGCCGCGGACGCCTCCATCGCGCTCGTCCCAGAGGCGGATGCATCCGTCCCAGCCGGTCGTGGCCCACAATCCGTGCGCGGCCAGGGCCACGGCCTCGTACACGAAGGATTCGTGGCGCAGCTCTCGAAAGGCGGCCTTCGGGAGCGGGATCAAGCGCAGCACGGTCCCCTGCGCAACCGCGAGCGCGTCGCGCTCGGGCGCCTCCAGCAGCGCATGCACCGGCGCACTCCCGAGCGGAGCCAGGGAGAGCAGCGAGCGCTCGCTGGCAAGTTCGAGGAACTCGATCCGCCCGCTCTGGTAGCCGACGGCGACGAGCCCCTCCGCGGGCAGCGGCAGGATCGCGCTGAGGCGCCCGTACCGGCCGCGGGCACGCTGACGAACGCGCCCGCTCTCGCAGTCGAGCTCGATCAGGCGTCCCTCGGCGTCGCCGACGATCAGGAGCTTCGTACCCGGGACGGGCTCGAGCACGGTCCAGTCGGCCTCGCCCGTGAGCGCGATCGGCGCGGAATCCTCCGGTGCGCGCCACACGCGGAGCTCGGCGCCGCCGATGGCCGCGAGCATGCCCGGCCCCGGCACACACAGCTGCGCGGGCTGGAAGCCGCGCGCCGCGAAGCGCGCGAGGATCTCGCCGCTCGCGGGATCCACGAAGCCGAGCTCGGGGCTCGCTCCTGCCCGTGCGAAGGCGAGCCACCCGCGCCAGGGGTCCACGCGCAGGGCCCGCGGTTCGCCGCCGAGCTCGAGCTCGAAGCGTGTCGCACCGTCGGGCAGGTCCCACAGCACGAGTCGCCCGTCCGGCAACCCGAAGGCCGCCCAGCTCGCGTGCGCAGCAAGGGCCACGCAGCCCGAGGAGCCCGAGCTTTCGAACGACTCGACGCGCACGATGCGCTCGCCCTGGCGCAGCGAGAGCTCGCACGGGGAGGACGTGAGCGCCGCCAGGAACGCGCCGTCCGCGCTGACCGCGAGCGCGCCCACCGGGCCCGCGAGCCGCGTGCTCGCCTCCACCTCGCCCGTCGTCGTGCGGATGCGGTGCAGCTCCGCGCCGCGGGTCCCGGCCAGGACGTGCTCGGGCCCCACGCGGGCCAGGGCTGGCACGAGCGAGCCGAGCTGGACATCGGTGGTGAGCGTGCCCGCGGCCCGAGCCTCGAGCCAGGCGCGCTCCCAGCCGCGCTCCTCCGTCGGCAAGCGCTGGAGCTGCTCGCGCGCGCCGGACGGATCGGCGCCCTCCAGGACATCGCGGATCGAGGCGAGCGACTCGACCAGGAGCTTGCGCCGCAGCTCGGCCGCGGTGCGCTCGGCGCGCTCGCGTTCGCGATGCTCGCTGCGCGCGAAGACGAGCACGGCCACGAAGGCCACCACCAGGGCGGCGAGGGCGATCGCGGCACCGACCGCCTGCGCGCGGTTGCGACGCGCGAACTTGCGCAGCTGGTAGAGCGTCGTCGCGGGCCGCGCCTGGATCGGCTGCTCTTCGAGGAAGCGTCGTACGTCGGCCGCGAGTTCGGAAGCCGAGCCGTAGCGCTCGCGTGGTGCCTTCGCGAGGGCCTTGGCCGTGATCGTGTCCAGGTCGCCAGCCAGGCGGCGGTCGAGGCTCGCCAGACGCGGGGGATCCTCGTCGTGGATGCGGCGCACGGCCTCGGGCAAGGGCACGTCCTCGAACTCGAAGGGCGGCCGGTTCGTGAGCAGCTGGAACAGCAGGCATCCCAGCGAGTAGACGTCCGTGCGCACGTCGATCGCGTCGGGCCGGCCGGAGGCCTGCTCGGGGCTCATCGTGTCGAGCGAGCCGACCAGTTGCCCCGTGTTCGTGGCGCGCGTGCCCAGCGCGCCGGCGTTCTCGCCGCCGAGCAGACGCGCCACTCCGAAGTCGAGGATCTTCACCTGCCCCGCGCGGTCGACCAGCACGTTGGCGGCCTTCAGGTCGCGATGGATCACGCCCTTCGCGTGCGCGCCCTGGACCGCCTCGGTCACGCGCGCGAAGAGCTCACAGCGCGCGCGCAGCCCCAGGCGCATGCGCTCGGCCCAGGCCAGCATCGGCTCGCCGCGCACGAGTTCCATGACGAGGTACGGCCGCGGCTCACCGCGGACCTCGGCCACGCCCGCGTCGTGGATGCGCGCGATCCCGGGGTGATCCATGCGTGCCAGGGCGCGAACTTCGGTCGCGAACCGGCGCAGGAGCGCACTCGAGGAACGCCCCGAGCGCAGGACCTTGATGGCCACCGCGCGCGGCGGATGGCGCTGCTCGGCTTCCCAGACGACGCCCATGCCACCGGCACCGAGCGGACACACGAAGCGGTAGCCCTCGAGTTCTGGCGGCGCCTCGCGCGTGGTGTCCACGGGCTCGAGACACTCCACCTGCTCCGCCAGGAGCAGGGCGGGCGAATCCTCGAGCGAGGCGCGCGGCTCGCGGTCGTGCGCGAGCAGCGCCTCGAGCTCGCCGCGGAGCTCGGGCTCGCAGTGCGCGGCGATCCATGGCCCGCGCTCGTCTTCCGGAACGACGACCGCCGCTCGAAACAGCACATCCAGGCGCTGGTAGCGCTCGGGGATCATCGCGACCCGTCCAGGCGCCACGAGAGGAAGGCGCGCGCCATGCGCCAGTCCTCGGCCACCACCGAGCGCGCCGAGCCGAGCAGCGCCGCGACCTCCTCGAGCGTCAGCCCACCGAAGTAGCGCAGCTCGACCACGCGCGCCTGGCGTGCATTCAGGCGCGCGAGCTCCTCCAGGGCCTCGTCCAGCGCGAGCAGCTCGAACTCGGGCGCCGGAGTGAGGGCCGAATCCTCGTGCAAGGTCACGCGCTGGCAGCCCTGGCCGCGCTTGCGGGTGTCGAGCCGGCGCGCGTGGTCGACCAGCACCCGGCGCATCACGTTCGAGGCCAGGGCGCAGAAATGGGCGGGACTCGCGAAATCGCCGCGCGCGGCCTGTCCGAGCCGCAACCAGGCCTCGTGCACGAGCGCGGTGGGAACGAGCGTGTGGCCGGCCCGCTCGCGCGCCAGGTGCGCCGCCGCCACGCGACGCAGCTCCTGGTACGCGACGGCGAACAGCGCTTCGTCTTCCTTGACGCGCGCAGCTTCACGCTCGCCGGAACCGACGTCGCTGTCCATGCTCGCGCTCCAGGGTACCAGGCGCACGGCTGACGAGACTTCGAGCGGCCGGAGCCCGGCGCGAGCATCGCCCGCAGCCGGGTCCAGCCGCCGCCAGCGACGGCAACGGGCCTTGCCGACGGCCACCAGAGGGACTTCGTCCTGCCCGGCGCGTGATCGACGAACGGCAAGGATCGTTGCGGCTCGCGGACAGGCTCGTAGGCGGTAGATCAGTACCCCGAGCCGGTGGGCTCGGCCCAGAAGCGCAGGTACTGGAAGCTGTGCTTGCGCCCGGGGTCGTAGCCGCCAGGCTCGTTGTTCTCGTCTGCGAGCCGCCCCACGGTGTGGATCGAGAAGCCCCAGTTGTAGCGCCAGGAGTCGTAGTCGTTCGGGTCGGCAATGTGACCGAGGGTCGCCTCGAAGCTCGTCTCCGATGCGTAGCTCACGACGTGACTCGTGCCATCGGTGTACTCGACGTCGACGTCACCGCGCGCGCTGAAGAAGGGCAGCCCGAAGCCGCCGCCGCCGCCGTAGCCGACCGAGACGGTGCGCTGCTCCTCGCTCGCGTTCTCCACTCCGAACGAGACCGACTGGAAGTCGCTGGCCGTGCCTTGACCGATCGGATGCACGCCCGGCAGATCCCAGTGCACCTCTCCACCGAGCTCCGTGGCGAGCTCGGCCCGCGTCGGGTAGCTGGCCGGATCTCCGGGCGTGTGCGTCAGAAGGCCGGGACCGATGCGGTCCGCGGGCGCCACGCGCGCGTTGTAGTAGTCGACCGTCCAGTTGTAGACGTTCGCATCGATCGGGATGTCGAGCGACAGGACGCGCCCGATGGCATCGGGCTCGGACGCTCCGATGATCCGGTACTCGTAGGTCTCGAAGAGCGTGCCCTGGAAAACGAGCACGTCGGCCACGTACGAGCCCCGGTACCCCTGAACCACGGTCTCCATGCGCGTGTGCGTGCGCGTCCGCTCGAGGGCCTTCGAGAGCGAGGCCCGTCCGCCGAACTCGAGCACATCGAACAGGCGATAGCCGACCTCGGCGGAGTACGTGACCGCCGCGGCCGTCGTCACGCCGATGCCCTCGACCGACGTGGTGCCGGTCGAGTAGGCGCTCTCCGTGTCGTCGTAGTTCTGGGTGATCCCGGCCCGCGTCGGGGGCGCGCTCAGCAGCGCGATCGGGAAGGGCTCGGCCAGTCGCGTCGAGCGCCGACCGGTGAACTGCAGCGCGAAGCCGTCGGCGTCGTAGTCGCCCGGTGCCAGGAGGACCTGCGGCGGGCGCGTCGGCGCGGTGGTGGAGGCGAGTGACCGTCGCGGCTGCCACAGGAGCTGGCGGTCGGCCGTGATCGTCCCGAGGTCCAGCGTGGACGTGGACCCGAGACGAAGGAGGGCGAGCTGGATCTCCTGCACCCCGTCGGCATCGGCGTCGAGCGCGGCCAGGGTGAGGCCCTGGCCGCCGACGTAGCGGTCGATGCTGCGACTGCCGAACTCGAAGCCCCTGCGGCTCGCGTTGTAGTGCAGGCTCGTGAAGCTGTAGTCGCCGCTCCCCGTCGGATACGCCACCGCGAGATCGGTCCGGCGCAGCGCGGGCCGGAAGGCCGTCGCCGCCCAGCTCTCCGGCGGGAAGGCCGAGGCCGGATCGAGATCGATCAGCTGCGTGTTCGCGTAGGGCTCCCAGGCGCCGTCGAAGGAATATAGCCACACCTCGATGGTCGTGCTGCTGCCACGCGAGTACCTCAGCGCAGCCAGATCCTCCCGGCCGTCTCCGTCGAAGTCCCCCACCACCGCGCGGCTGTCGCGCCGGCCGGTCGCCTGGTAGATGTAGAACCAGTCGTGCAGCTGCCGCAGGGAGGCCGCGCCCTCGTCGAGCCGGTAGGTGCGGATCGCGTAGCGCCCGTCATCGGTCGTGTCGCCCGAGAGGCCGATGACGAGCTCGTCGCGCCCGTCTCCGTCCGTGTCGAGCGGCAGCCCGACCAGGTCGATGTGCCGCGCGCCGCGCTCGGAGGAGAGCAGCAGGGACCCGCCGTCCTGCAGATCGTCGAAGACCCAGACGCGCCCGTTCGACGCGGCCTGGCCGAACCCGGCCGAGCGCGCGGTCACGATCAACTCGTCGCGGAAGTCGCCGTCGAGGTCGCCCAGCGTGACGCGCGCCGCGACCGCGCTCCAGGCCCCGGTGCTCAGCGTCGCCACGCGCTCGCGCGTGTAGTTGCCCGCGGGGTGACGGTCCACGACGTACAGCCCGAGCCGCGGATCCAGGCGCTCGATCGTCACGACGACGAGCTCGCTCTCGGGATCCTCGTCCATCTGACCGCTGGCGAGACCGTGCACGGCCTCGTCGGGCCCGAACAGCCCGACGATGTCCACGACCTCGGCGTGGCCCTGGTCGGGCCCTTCCTGCAGCATGAACTGCCGCCCCGTGCCGTCGGGAAAGCTCGCGCACAGCTCGTCGCGCGACAGAACCTGGAACCCGTCGCCTCCGAGCGGGTGGAAGCCCGGCGGCCGCCGGTCGACGTAGCCGAAGTCCGCCAGCGAGTAGGAGCCCTCGTTGAGGTCGCCTGCGCCCCCGGACGAGCTCCCTCCACCCCCCCCGCAGGCGCCCAGCAGCCCCGCGAGGGCCACGGCCAGCGCGTCCCGGGCACGAAAAATGGGCCGGAGGGCCCGGCCAGGGCGGTTCGGCACGTGGAGTCGGTGCGAGCGCTCGGTACGCATGCCGAGGAATGCGTGGATGCGCGCTGAACCGTCCGAAGAAAAATTGCGGCACGCGTCGGCGAGCTCGACCCGCGCTGGTCATGACCACGATCGAGAAGCCCGCAATCGCGCCGCGAGACGTGGGCGCTGCGTGCATCGTCCGAATCGTGCCCGTGGCGACGTCGGCGAAGGAAATGGGAACTGCGGAGCGAGAATTCGCCCTTCGCTTCAACGCGCGGACCACGTTCGGTGTCAGAGGGCCCAACAGGAGACACCGACCATGAACCAACCCACGGCCATCGAAGAACTGCTCACCCATTCAGGCTGGCTCCACGAGCTGGCTCGCCGCCTCGTGCGGGACGAGGAACGGGCGCGCGACCTGGTGCAGGACACCTGGATCGCCGCCCTGCGGCGACCTCCCGCCCCGGGCACACCGGCCCGGCCCTGGCTGGCGCGCGTGCTGCGTAACGGGCTCCTCAACCAGAAGCGGAAGAGTCTGCGGCGCGCGGACCACGAGCGGAACGCGGGCGTGGGTTCGGCGCCACACTCGCCCGAGGAACTGGCGCTCGTGGCCGAGGGACAACGCCTGCTCGCGGAGGCGGTCGCCCAGCTCGAGGAGCCGCTGCGCTCGGTGATCGTGCTGCGCTACTACCGCGGCTTCGACTCGGCCGCGATCGCGGGCGAGCTCGGGATCCCGGAAGGAACGGTGCGCGGACGGATCTCGCGCGCCCTCGACGAGCTGCGTCAGACGCTCGACCGTCGTGCGGGCGGCGACCGCGCGGCGTGGCTGGCGGCGCTGGTTCCGCTGGCGGTAGAGCCACGCGTCGTGACGACCGGAGGCCTGGTCGCTTCCGCGGCCGCGGCCTCCGTCCTCGCGCTCGGCGCCGCAACCGGCTGGTGGCTCCTGCGGCCCGCAGCCCATCTCAGCGAGCCGGGAGTCGCCGCCACGGGCTCGGCGCCGGAAGCGCTGCAGGCCGAGGCCGCTCTTCTGGCCACGTCGGCCGCGGCACGCACGGAGCGCGAGCCGCTCGCCGAACAGACCGCCGAATCGAGTCAAACGCCCCCTGCGCTCGCGGACAGCACGATCGAAGGTGCCGTGATCTTCGTGGGAGTGACCCCGCCGGAGGCTTCGATCGAGCTCCTCGAGTCCCGCGCAGGACGCGCTACAGGCATCACGGAGGGCGATCGAGCGGTCGGCATCCAGTCGAGACACGCGCTCGAGTTCCCGTCCGGCGCCTTCTCCTTCCAGGGACTGCCGGCCGGTTTCCGCGGCCGCCTGCGGGTTCCGGGCCATCAGCTCGAGCAGGGCTCCGGCTGGCTCGACGTCGAGGCGCCCGCCAGCGGCCTGGTCCTGCGACTCGTCGCGAAACCCGCGATCGACGGCCTCCTGCTGACTCCTGACGGCGCTCCGCTGGCGGAGGCGTCCGGGATGGTCCGTTGTCAGCTCGAAGCGGGTGATCCGCTCCTGCCCGACGAGGAGGGCGATCCGCTGATGTTCCTGCCGTTCCGGACCGACGCTGCGGGTCGTTTCCGCGTGGCGCTCGAGGGTGTCGAGCGCGCCCGCACAGGGCGGGTCTGGCTGGTGCTCGAGCTCGATCAGGCCCACCTGACGCTCGAGCGGGGCGACTTCGATCCGCGTCTCGGCCTCCACCTGGGCGAGCTCGTCACGCAGTCCGTGCAACCCGTGTCCCTGCGCGTCGTCGACCCGCTCGGGGCCGCCCTGCCCGGAGCGGTCCTGCACATCGACGGCGGGATCCCGAACTCGCGCGTCAGCGCGCCGACGGACGCGCACGGCGAGACCGTGCTCGCCTTCGCCCCGGCGGCACCGTTCCGCCTGCGGGTCGACGCCTTCGGCTATGCCACGCGGTCCCTCGAGATCTCGGCCGCGCATCCCGGGCTCGAGATCCGCCTGGAACCGGTGGCGGGAATCGAGCTCGTTCCTCTGGGCGGCGCTCCACAGAGCGCGACCTTCGTGCTCCGCTCACCCGCCGGGCTCTTTGCCCCGGATCCTCGCGCGCCGATGCTGGCCATGCTCGAGCAGGTGGCGCGCCACGAGCTCGCCCTCTCGCCGCCGAGGACTCACCCGGAGGCGGTCCTGAGCGGCCCCGAGCAGGTCCGCATCTTCCGCGTCGGACGCCTCGGGACCCTGCGCCTCTCGGACCTGACGCCCGGCATACCGTTCACGCTCGAGACCCGCACGAGCGACGGCCGCGTGGTCGAGGTACGAGCCCTCGAGCTGCGCGCGGGAGTCGTGGAACGCTTCGAAGTTCGCCTCCCGGACTGAGGCACGACGCACGAGCTCGCGACCGAAGCGCCTTCAGTCTTGAGGCCCCCCCTCGAGACGGAAGGCAGCGCCCTTCCCTGGAGATCTGGGCGGGTGTCACTCCAGTCGATACGCCTCATCCACCGGCCGCAGCGGGCGGTTCATCCACAGCGGGCGGCGCAGCGGGCCCTGGGCGGGCTTCGTGAGGCGCTTCCACTCGTCGTAGACGGCGCGGGACTTCGCCGTGTCGACGAAGACGTCGGCGTAGCGGTCGCCGGCGTGGGCGGGCTCGACGGTGACCTTCTGGTGCCAGCAGTGCATGCCGCTGGCCGGGTCGGGCTGCACGGGGAAGGTCAGGTTCTGGTTGACGCCGGCCTCGTGCCACCAGATGCGCTCGGAGTCCTTGTCGGAGCTCGCGAAGGGGCCGACGGGGACCTTGTGGCGGAAGAGGAACGTGGAGCCGTCGCGGATGAGGTCGACTTGCGCGCTGGCTTGTTGCTGACCGCCGATCGACTTGAAGAGGCGCCAGCGGCCGACGTGGTGCGAGCAGCCGACGATGCCGGGGTGGATGCCCTCGGTCTCCCACACGCGCACGACGAAGTAGCCGATGCGCGTCGAGACGCGCGCGAGGCCGCCGTTCGCGAGGCCGAGCGAATCGAGGTCGCTCGGGTGGACCCACAGCGGGTTCGTGTGGCTGATCTCCTGCAACCACTTCGCGTTGCCGGAGCGCGTGTGGATCAGGGTCGGCAGACGGAAGGTCGGCAGGAGCACGCGCTCTTTCTGCGCGAGATCGAGGTTCCCCCAGTGCACGTGCGAGCGGATGTACTCGGGAATCGCGGCGTCCGCGAAGCCCCACTCGCGCATCGTCTTCGAGTAAAACTCGAGCGTCTTCGACTCGGTCTTGAAGCCCTCGCGCGCGCTGCCGTCCGCGAGCGTGACCCCGCCCGCCTTCTCGTGCTCGTAGCGCTTCTGCCCGGCGTAGGGCACGTCGAAGGCGCCGTACTTTTTCATGTACTCGAGCGGCGCGAGCTTCTGCTGCGCGGCGGCCTCGGGCAGGCCCGGCACGGACTTCTCGAAGATGTCGCCGAAGTACTCGTCCATCGAGACCGGCGTGCCGGGCTTCGTCTTCGACTCGTACCACTTGCGGATGCCGAGCGAGCCGTCAGGGTCGATCTTCCAGGTCAGGGCGACCCAGAACTCGGCCTCTTCCCAGACCTCGCCGGGGTTCGCGTCCTTCGTGAGAGCAACGGTCTCGCCCTGCTGCTCCTTGAAACGGCGCAGCACGGGCTGGCGGAAGCCGATCCAGGTGCCGGCGTGCGTCTCCTGGCTCATCAGGTCGTGGCGCTCCGGCCCGAGGCCGGTCGGCAGCACGTAGTCGGCCCACTGCGCCGTCTCGCTCCAGATCGGCGTCAGCGCGACGTGACAGCCGATGCGGGACTCGTCCTCGAGCATCTCGATCCACGAGCAACCGTCCGGATTCGTCCAGACCGGGTTGTAGACGCGCGTGAAGTAGGCCTCGACGCGCAGCTCCTTGTCGCGCAGGAGGTGCGGCATCAGGAAGCTCATCTCGTAGTGGCTGAGCGGCCACTCGCGCGGGAAGAGGCGCTCGTTCCAGCCCTTCTGCGGCGGCGGGTTCGTGCTCGGCTTCGGCACGAACTTGTCCCAGGTGTTCGGATTGACGCCGCCCGGCACGCCGAGCGAGCCGGTGAGCACGTGCAGGAGCATCAGCGCGCGCGCCACCTGCCAGCCGCCGAGGTTGCCGCTGGCCGTGTTGCGCCACAGGTGGCTCGAGAACTGCGTGCCGGCCGCGACGATCTCGGCCGCGAGGCGCGGCACGGTGTCGAGCGGCACCTTGCACTCTTCCGCCACGAACTGCGGCGTGTAGCGCGCGTAGTCCTCGCCGAGGCGCGCGAGGAAGCGCTCGAGCGTGCGCTCGTTCGTGCCGTCGACCGCGTCGAGGTACTCGCGCCAGTTCACCCAACGCGCGACGAACTCCTGGTTCACTGCGCCACGCAGCAAGAGCTCGCGCACGACCCCGAGCAGCATGGCCGCCTCGGTCCCCGGCCAGGGCGCGATCCAGTGGTGCGCGTGGCTGGCCGTGTTCGAGAGGCGCGTGTCGACCACCGCGAGCTTCGCGCCGCGTTCCTTGGCCTCGATGATGCGCTGCGCGTGCGGGTTGAAGTAATGCCCGGTCTCGAGGTGGCTCGAGAGCAACAGGATGAACTTCGTCTCCGAGTAATCGGGCGACGGCCGATCCGCGCCCATCCACAGCGTGTAGCCGAAGCGCGCACTCGCGCTGCACACGTTCGTGTGGCTGTTGTGCCCGTCGACGCCCCAGGCCTGCAGCATGCGCAGCACGAAGTGGTCCTCGCCGGGCCGCCCGACGTGGTACATGACCTCCTCGTTGCGCTTCTCGAGCAAGGCCTTGCGGATCCGTCCGCCGATGTCCGTCAGCGCCTCTTCCCAGCTGACCTCGACGAACTCGCCCGAGCCGCGCTTCCCGCTGCGCTTCAGCGGTTTCAAGATCCGCTCGGTGTCGTGGACCTGATTGAGCGTCGCCGGCCCCTTCGCGCACGTCCGCCCGCGCGAGCCGGGGTGCACCGGGTTGCCCTCGAACTTCGTGATGGCGCTCGTCTCCTTGTCGACGTAGGCCACCAGCCCGCAGGCCGACTCGCAGTTGAAGCAGATCGTCGGGATCAGCGCGTACGAGCGCTTCTTGCGCTGCGGCCAGGCCTTCGGGTCGAGCTCCTGCCAGTCGTCCCAGTGCTCGGGCGACGGCGCGACGGAGAGTTCCCAGGGAGACGTACGCGGCTTCGGACCCGGATCGAGGCTCATGCGAGCGCGATGGTACTGGCCCGGACCATCCCGGAGGAGCTGCCAGCGCGCCGGAATGACGCCCGTCGCCGGCAAGCCGCGCTCGCGCCACCTCGAGACGTCGCGCTGCGGTCCTCCCCTGCTGGCGGCTACACTGCGTTCGTGCACCTGCGCCTCGGATCGCTCGGAACGGCCGCGCTCCTCTCGAGCGCCTGTCTCACAAGCGTCGAAGCGCCCCCGCCGGCCGTGGATCCGGCGCTCGAGGCCTGCGCCGGCCGCTGGATCGCGCGTCACCCGAAGTCGGTCGTCGGGCGCGGACACGATTCGGTGCTCGAGATCGAGCGCGGGCCGGAGGGCTGGACGATCCGCTTCGATTCGGTCGTCTACCCGGGAGTCGTCAAGCCCGGCCGAGTGACCTACGCGCGCGGCGAGCCGCGTGCGCTACGGATCGACGGCGACCGGCTCGCCTACGACTGGCCCCTGTACTCGGAGGGTGAGCTGCGGGCCGTCGAGCAGACCTTCCTGATCGAGCCCGAGCGCCTGACCCTGCCCGCCTGGGTCGAGCGCGACGCACGCACCTGGGCCTACGTCCAGCGCGACTCGCGCTTCCTGATCCGCACCGAGCACGATCCGCACGAGGTACCGACGGGCAACGCGACGCTGGAGGGCTTTCCGCTGCTGCCGACACCGGTCACCTACCACGCGGCAGTCCAGGAGAGTCTGGCCGCGAACGGGCAGGACTCCTTCGTGATCCGCTTCACGCAGACGGACTCCGCGGGCGCACCCGTCGAGCTCGGCGCGCTGGTCGAGGACCCCGAGTGGCACCTGTGGTTCCAGCACACGACCACGATCGGCGAGCAGCGCTGGGAGCGACTGGACGAACGCGAGTGGGAGCGCCTTCGCGCCCTGCCCGACGCTCCGCGCAGGCCCTGAGCCCAACCGAGCCCCCGCAGCCCGGTGAGGCCTCCCGCAGGCCCTGCATCGCGCGGATGACCCTGGTTGCGTCTCGCTCAGGCGTTCGGGCTCAGCGCGTTCGTGAGGTTGTTGCGCCAGAGCTCGAAGAGCAAGTGCTCGCTCGCGAGCACCGACAAGGAACGCTCGAAGTCCCGGCGCTGGCGGCGCAGCTCGAGAACGTCGGGTGCAGAGGGATCGGGGCGCGCCTTCGGGACGTAGTCGCTCAGCAGGGCGCCCCCGCCGGGCGAGTAGGTCGAGAGGAACACGAACTGCGCGTGGACCTGCGCGGGCAGCAGCGCCCACCAGAGGTCCTCGTCGATGCCGCGCGAGAAGGCCGCGTGGGCGAGCTCGGCGAACAAGAGGAACAGGCCCGAGTCGGGCTGGCACGCGACCGTCATGAACTCGTCGACCTGGTGCGGGAAGCGCGCGGGATCGATGCCGGGCACGCGGGACGGCGGCGCGGCCGCATCGAACATCATCAGGCGGCCTCCGGCGAACCAGGTGAAGGCGTCCTTGATGCCCTCGAGGTCGAGCGCCTGCACGAGCGGAGCTCCGGCGGGCGCGCCGGCACGCGGGAAGCAGCGCCGGAAGCCCTCGACGAAGAGCGCGTGGACCGTCTCGAGCTGCGTCTTGACCTTGAACCAGGTCAGCGGCGGAGGCGGCGCCACGTTGTAGAAACCGTCGAGCGGCCTGCTGCGCATGCGGTGACGCAGGCCGCCGAGGAGGTAGTTGCGCAGGTCCTTGCCGAGCGCCTCCTGGCGCGCGGCGTCGGTCACGGTGCCGCAACGGGTCCAGTGGCCCGGATCCGGCAGCGTCTCGCGGTCGAGGAAGTTGAAAAAGAGCCTGGCCTGGCGCGTGGTCGGGTCGCGCTCGGCCTGCTCGTTGCGCCAGGCGTCGATCGTGGCGTAGTCGGTGCGGAACGCGGGCGCGGGCGCCGCGGCGGCGAGCAGGTTCCACCGCGTTCCGGCGAGCTCGAGACGGCTGCCGGGCGCGCGCACGCGGAAGCGCACGCGCTCGCCAGGCCGGATCGGCGCGGGGAAGCGCAGGTGGAGCGAGCGCGGCGTGGCCTCGATCTGCTGCGGACCGCCGGGGCGTGTGACGAGCGACAGGGCCCCGTGGCGCAGCTTGAAGAGCAGACGCAGCTCGTCGGCCGCGGCTCCGGAGTCGTTCTCGAGCTCGAAGCTCTGCAGGGGGGCGGAGGACATGGCTACTTCACGATGCGGAAGCAGAGCCAGGTCTTGGCGTGGCAGCCGTCGTCCTTCCACAGCTGGCGATGGACGCTGAACTTCTCCGTGGGCCGGCCCATGGCATCCACGCCCTCGGTGCCGAGCTCGAAGGCGATCGCCTCGATGCCGCCGACCCAGCGCGGCTTCTGGCTGCCCGTGAAGAGCGCCGGAGCGAGCAGCTCCCAGCGCTCACCGGCGCGCGGGCCGGTGTTCTTCGCGGAGGCCCGGAAGAGCTCGCGGATCTGCCCTTCGAGGTCCTCCTTGAAGGCCGCGAGCTCCTCGGGCAAAGGATTGTCCGGCAGCGCGAGGACCTGGATCTCCTTGCCGTCGATCTCGCGCACGAGCGGTTTCACCACGGCTTCGAGGTCGAAGCCGGGGAAGGCATCGAACACCGGCGGCGTGCGCTCGACGTAGCCGCCGGACGGGTGGCCGTGGGTCTGGAGACGGACCTCGAGGTCGATCCTGGCGGAGACGGTGGGCATGGCGATTTCAGGTGGCAAGGGACAGGGAACTCACGGTTGCGCGCTGCGCGCGCACCGGAAACCGAGCTCGGCCCGCGCGTAGCTGCGCTCGGGCCCTTCGAGGAAATGCTGGTCGAGGTGCATCTTTCTCGCGCGCGCGAACCACGGGCTGCTCAGCGCGAGGCGCCGCTCGGCGCGCGGCTCGTAGGTCCCGTCGACGTCCTCGTAGCCGAGCGAGTCGCACCACTCGCGCACGTTGCCGAGCAGGTGGTAGAGCCCGTTCGCGTCGAGCCCGCGCGGATCGCGCACGTCCATCGTGCCCTCCAGCGAGCGCCGGAAGAGTTCCTCGAACGAGCCGCCCGGAACCTCGCCGCCGTAGACGTTGCCGCCGTAGCCGTCCGCGTCGGGCGCGAGGGCCGCGAGGAAGGCGCCGGACGGTCCGCGCGCCGCGAGCTCCCACTCGGCGTGTCCGACCAGCCGCTTTCCGGCCCACTCGGCGTAGGCCTGGGCCTCGTACCAGCTCACGGTGACGACCGGGCGCTCGTCGAACGAGCCGTCCGCCGGCAGGTACGCCCAGTCGCCCGGCTCGGGCGCGCCGGTCGCCTCGAGGTAGCGGCGGAACTCGCGGTTCGAGACCTCGGCCTCGTCCAGGTAGAAGGCCTCGACCTCGACCGAGCGTCCGTTCAGCGGGCACGGGTCGCCCTCGCCGGGCAAGGTCAGCGTGCCGCTCTCGATTCGGCGCATGCCGGCCAGCCGCTCGCCATCGTCGCGCAGCGTGCACACGATCGGCTGCAGGTCGCGTCCACGCACGAGCAGTCGCGTGAACTCGCGGTGCGCGCGGCCCGGGACCTCGAGCGTGAAGCGGTAGAAGCCGGGCGGCAGCGGCTGAGCCTCGACCGGCAGCACGCCGAGCGGCACGCGCGGGCCGGGCACGCCGCTGGCCGGATCGAGCACGCGGTAGGCGACCGTTCCGGACTGAGCCTCTCCTGCCTGGTCGACGGCGCGCACGCTGACGCGCGGGTGGAAGGTGTCCGTGCGCAGCTCGGCCGCGAGCGCGCGCGAGTCCGGGAAGAGCTTGACGCCGCGCGCGATGCGCAGGAAGCCCTCCAGCACCTCGGCGTCGTCCACGCTGCCGATCCGCTCGGGGGCGACGGCCTCGCGGCCGTGCGCGATCTTCGCGCGCCCCTCGGCCAGGAGCTCCGCGTGCAGCGCGTCGAAGCGCTCCTCGAGGCGGGCGCGCAGCTCGGGCTCCTGGTCGTACTCCTCGAGCGTCGCGAGCGCGGCGCGCCCGCCGATCAGGAGCTCGTCCTCGAGCGCGGCCCACTCGGGCGCCTCGAGCAGCCTCCGCGCCTGCTCGCTCGCCTCATTTCCGAGCGAGCGCTCCTGGGCCTCGATCATCCACGTCCTTCCGCCCAGCGCCCCCGCGGCCAGCAGCCCGGCGGTCGCGAGCCCGAGACGGTGCCGGTGGGCGAAGCGCCGGGCGCGCTCGAGGACGCCGGGTGGACGCGCGACGATCGGCTCGTAGCGCAGGAAGCGCTCCAGGTCGTCGGCGAAGGCGCGCGCGTTCGCGTAGCGCGCCTCGGGCGCCTTGGCCATCGCCGTGGCGGTGATGACCGCCAGGTCGCGCGGCACGCGCGGGTTGCGCGTGCGCACGTCGGCCGGCTCGCGATGCAGGATCTGCCACACGATCTCGTCGGACGAGATGCCACTGAACGGGCGCTGCAGCGTCAGCATCTCGTACAGCACGACGCCCAGCGAGTAGACGTCCGTGCGGTGGTCGATCACGGCCGCCGACGCGCGGGCCTGCTCGGGGCTCATGTAGTGCGGCGTGCCCAGGATCTCGTCGCTGCGCGAGAGGCTCTCTGCACCGAGCTCCTTCGCGAGGCCGAAGTCCACGAGGCGCAGCTCCTTCTGATCGCCGATCAGGATGTTGTGGGGCTTCAGGTCGCGGTGCCACACGCGCAGGTCGTGCACACTTTGCAGCGCGCCGGCGAGCTCGGCGATCCGTCGCGCGCACTGCTGCAGGTGGTCGGGCGCGCCCGGCGCCGGCAGCTGGCCGTTTCGCCCCTGCCGCTGGCGCTCGAGCTCGTCCGCCAGACTGCCGTTGCGCACGTACTCCATCGCGAAGTAGTGCGCGCCCGCCTCCTCGCCGATGGTGAAGACCTTGACGATCCCCGGGTGGTCGAGGCGGGCCGAGATCATGGCCTCGTTCACGAAGCGCGCGAGCTGCTTCTGCGAGGTCGTGAAGCCGATCGGCAGAACCTTGACCGCCACCAGGCGGTCGAGGTCCGACTGACGGGCCAGGTAGACCACTCCGTTCCCGCCCCGGCCCAGCTCCTTCAGCAGCTCGAACTCGCCCAGCTTGCGCGGCAGCGACGGATCGAGGCGCAGACCGAAGTCGGCGAGCTCGGGCGTCTCGAGGAAACCGGGCTCGGCGCGCTCGGCGGCGGCGAGCAGGCTCTCGACCTCGGCCCGCAGCTCGGCATCGTCGAGCGTGTCCAGCAGGGCCGCGCGCTCGGCCGACGACAGCGGCTGCAGCCGCAGCAGGAGTTCCTTGGCCGCCTCCCAGCTCTCGGGCTTCACGAGAGCTCCCGCTTCAGGAAGGCGCGCGCCACGCCCCAGTCACGCTCGACCGTGCGCTCCGAGACCTCGAGGATCTCGGCCACCTCCTTGTCCGAACGACCGCCGAAGTACTTGAGCTCGACCACCGCGACCAGGCGCGGGTCGCGCTGCCCCAGGCGCTCGAGGCCCTCGTTCAGCGCGATCAGATCCATGCCTTTCGCCTCGTAAGCCGCCAGGTGATCCTCGAGCGGCAGCCGCTTGCCCGTCTGACGTTTCTGCCGTTGCCGGGCGCGGGCCGCATCCACCAGCACGCAGCGCATGGCGGTGGAGGCCACGCGGAAGAAGTGCTTGCGATCGGCGAAACCGACGCCGTCGTGCGGGAAGAGGCGCAGATAGGCCTCGTTGACGAGAGCCGTGGGCTGCAAGGAGTGCCCGGGAGCCTGCTGCCGCATCAGCCCGCGCGCCGCGGTCCGCAGCTCCTCCATCACGGCGGCCATGAGCTGCTCACGCGCCTGGGCTTCTCCCTGCTGGACTCGCCTCAGAATCCGGGTGATCTCTCCGTCCACGGAACCGTCGTGCCTTTCTCCTCCCGAGAGCGCCGCACGCAAGCGGTGCTTCTGCCCTCGAACGCGCCTGAGGATAGCAGCCATGGGAGGACTTCGGGGTTCCGAACGGGATCCCCAACGTCGAGCGGCGCCGGTGGGCGACAGGAAATCGCGCAGTCACCGGTGCGTCGCGGGGCGTGGAGCTCGATTCGGCACTTCCTTGGGCGGAAATCCGCGCGCGGCGTGGCCGCGGGCTGGCGCAAAGTCGCCCGCCGGGCGAACCTGCGGGCCGGACCATGGCCGACACGAGCGTGCACGATCACGAGCCGGAAGCGACGCCCGAGGAGGAGCTCGCGGCCTTCCTAGGCACCGCGCCCGCCCGGCGCGCGCAGCGACTCGCGCAGCTGGAGCGCGTGGATGCGGCCCGCGCGCAGCTCGTGCGCGTCCGACTCGAGGCCCTGGGTGAGCTCGGGATGGAGCTCGATTCCGCAGCTCCCACCTCCCTGCCCGAGCGCTTCGGGCCGTACCTGCGCCTCGCGCGCGTGGGCGGTGGCGGCATGGGCGAGGTCCATCTGGCGCGCGACGAGCGTGACGGCTCGCCCGCCGCCCTGAAGCTCGTGCGCGCGGACCACCGCGACTCCGAGGTCGCGCGCCGACGCTTCCAGCGCGAGATCGAGGCGATCTCGTCGCTCGCTCACCCCGGGATCGTGCGCGTGCTCGCCCATGGCGAGGTGAACGACCTGCCGTGGCTGGCACTCGAGTGGGTCGGGGGCGCGTCCCTCGAGGAGGTGCTCGACCGGCTGCGCGGCGTGCCGCCCGAGACGCTCTCGGCCCAGGCCTTCACCGAGGCCGTCCTCGCGGCCAGCGCCTCCCATCCCCACCCCGAGCCGGCCCACGGCGCGCCCTTCCCGGGGCGCGACCACGCCGAGGTCGCCACCCGGCTCGTGGCGCGCGCGGCCGAAGCGCTGGCCCACGCCCACGCGGCCGGCGTGCTACACCGCGATATCAAGCCGTCGAACCTGCTCGTGACCCCGGGCGGGCGCGTGCTGCTGGCGGACTTCGGTCTGGCGCGCCCACCCGGCGGCGAGCGCCTGACGCGCACCGGCCAGTGGCTCGGCTCGCTGCCCTACGCGGCGCCCGAGCAGATCGAGGCCGGTCCCGAGGCGCTCGACGCGCGCGCCGACGTCTATTCGCTCGGCGCGACGCTGTACGAGCTCACCACGCTGCGCACGCCCTTCCTCGGCGGTCCGGAAGGCGTGGTGCGGCGGCGCATCACGACCGGCGATCTGGAGGCGCCGCGCCGCCTGAACCCGGCCATCACGCGGGCGCAGGAGCGTGTGATGCTCGCCGCGCTCGACCTCGACCCGCTCCGGCGGCCGCAGGACGGTGAGGCACTGGCCGCGGCCCTGACGGCCGCAACGCGCGGACGCACGACGGGGCTCGGCTCGTTGCCGCCCTGGCTACGCGCGCGCCGCTGGGCCCGTCGACGGCCGCGCCTCGCCTTCGTGCTCGCGCTGGCCGCGCTCATGCTGAGCGGCGCGCTGACGCTGGTGCTGCGCGAGCGCGCGCTGGCGGCGCGCTTCACGCGCCTCGTCGACCTCGAGCTCGTGCGCGGTCTCGAGGACGAAGCACGGAGCTTCTGGCCGGTCGAGCAGCGCGACCTCGCGCCGATGGCGACCTGGCTGGTGCGCGCCGAGGACCTGCTGGCACGCGGCGCCGAGCACCGGCTCGAGCGCGAGGCCCTCGCCCGACGCGCACGGCCACTCACGCCCGCGGACCGCCGCCTCGACGAGGGCCCGGCACGCGCGACCCTGACCACGCTGGCCATGGAGCTCGACGGACTGGCAAGCTTCATCGACAAGGCCGACCGCCGCTCACCGCCGCCGCCGCCGGCACCCGAACAGGTGCGCCAGCGCGCGCGTGAGATCGAGGAGCTCTTCTCGCGCGCACCGGACGAACTGTCCGTGCGCCTGCAGCGACAGCTCGAGGAGCTGCGTGCGCGCATGCGCGCGAACGAGGCCCTGTGGCGCCCGGACCTGCCCCAGCTCGACGAGTTCGAGGTGCGCCTCGCGCAGGCGACCGTCGCGCTCGCCACGCGCACGACCTGGCGCTTCGACGATCCGCTCGACGCCTGGCGCCACGAGGCCCTCGGACGACTGCTCGACGAGTTCGCCGCGCTCGAGCGCGTCACCGCGCGCGTGCGGGCCCAGCACGCCGAGGTGCAGGCGCTCACGCAGCGGGCTGAAGGCGAGGGTGCGCAGGCCTGGCGCGCCGCCTGCGCTGCGATCGCAGCTTCGCCGTGCTACGGCGGCCTCGTGCTCGAACCGCTGTTCGGCTTCCTGCCGCTCGGCGAGAATCCCGCCAGCGGCCTGTGGGAGTTCCTGCACGTCCCGAGCGGCGCGCCGCCCGCGCTCGACGCCCGGACACCGGGGCTCTGGCGCGTGGGCGAGGAGAGCGGAATCGTGTTCGTGTTGCTGCCCGGCGGCCGCGCCCGCATCGGACACGAGAGCGACCAGCCGAGCCCGCTCCATGACTGGCCGGCCCACTGGGTCGAGCTCGAGCCCTTCCTGCTGGCACGCCACGAGCTGACGGTGGCCCAGGCCGAGCGCCTGGGCGGTTATCCGAGCGAGCGCGTGCGGCCCCTCGATGGGCGTCTGCCGCTCCGGCTGGACTGGCCGCGCGCCCGGGCGCTCCTGCTGCAGCACGGCTTCGAGCTGCCGACCGAGGCCCAGTGGGAATACGCCGCCACGCTCGGGAACTCCGCGCAGCCGGAGCTCGCCGGGCGCGCCAACCTCTTCGACCTGGCGCGCCTCGCCTCGCGCGCGGCCGAGCAGGCCCTGGTCGTGGCCGACGTGGCGCCCTTCGACGACGGCTACATCGAACTCGCGCCGGTCGGCGAGCTGCTACCCGACGGCGCGGGCTTCCACGATCTCTTCGGCAACGTCGCCGAGTGGTGCCTCGACGGCTTCATCGGGCGCGCCTACTCGACCCTGCCGCCGCGCCCCGGCGACGGCCTGCGCTCCTCGATCCTGCCGGTGACCGAGTATGCGGCCCGCGGCGGCAGCTTCGTCGACGGTGTCGGCCTTGCGGATCCCACCGCGCGCTCTTCGCGCGCCCCGCAGGACATCGTCGCGACCGGTCTGCGCCCCGCCCGTCGGCTCGCGAATCACTGATCGGTCGCGGGCGCGAGCAACGTCGCCAGCCGCGCCAGGGCGCGGGCCACGAGCTTGCGGGCAGCTTCGGGCGTCCTGTCGAGCTCGCGCGCGAGCTCGGCGTGCGAGAGGCCGTCGATCTGCGAGCGGATCAGCACGCGGCGCTGCTCGGGGGTCAGGGCGCGGAAGGCGGCCTCCAGGCGACCGGCCTCCTCGGCCAGCTCGGCCTCGTGCTCGGGACCGCCGGCCGCGGGCGCGACGGGCTCGCGCGGCGCACCCTCTCCGGCCGGTGCCCCCGCGCGGCGCGCCGCGCGCCAGTGGCGCGCGCGGTTGCGCAGCTTGTGCTCGGCGGCGCCGCGCAGCCAGCGCTGCAGGGACTCGTCGCCACGCTGCTCGAAGGTCGAACCCGTGCGCAGGAGCTCGCGGTAGGTCGACTGCACGATGTCCGAGGCCGACTCGCGCGCGCGCAGCTCGGGCCCCATGCGACGGCGCACGAAGCGCGTCAGGCCCGGCAGGCTGGCGAGGATGCGCTCACCGAGAACGCTGACCGACTTCCGCGCGTCGAGGGCCATCGATGGAGAGCGTAAGGGCTCGCGCGGGAAATTGCTGGGCGTTTCGTCCGGCCAGGAGCGCGGGGCAGGCCGGGCACGCCGGAGCGGGCAGCCCGCGCGGCGACGGCCTCCGCTGCGAGCCCGGCGCGGACAGCCGTTGCAGCGCGGCCGGGCTCGGCGACAATCCGCGCATGCGCCTCGTCCTTCCGCTCCTGCCGCTGCTCCTCGCCACGGGCTGCACGCCGGCCGAGGTGCCCGGCCCCGCCCGCAACGTGCTGCTGATCTCGCTGGACACGACGCGCGCCGATCACCTGGCGGGCTTCGGCGGGACGGAGTCGGAGACGCCGACGCTGGCGCGGCTCGTGCGCGAGGGTATGCGCTTCACCGACGTGACTGCGGCCGCGCCGACCACGCTGGCCTCGCACGCCTCGCTCGTCACCGGCAGCTACCCGCACACGCACGGCGTGGCGCGCAACGGTTACGTGCTGGACGAGGCCAACGTGACCCTGGCCGAGCAGTTCCGCGCACGCGGCTTCCGCACCGCGGCCGTGCTGGGCTCGTTCGCGCTCGAGCAACGCTTCGGCTTCGGACAGGGCTTCGAGCGCTACGACCAGTCCTTCGACCAGCTCGCCTCGCGCACGGTCGACCAGTCCCAGCGCCGCGCCGAGCGCGTGACCGCGGCCGCGCTGGCGGCCCTGGACGAGCTCGAGGGCGAACGCTGGTTCGCCTTCGTGCACTACTTCGATCCGCACGCGCCCTACGCGCCGCCGGAGGACTTCGTCCCCCCGGGCGGCCCGCGCGAAAGCACGCCGGAGGACTTCGAGCGCTCGGCGCGCTTCCACCAGGAGCGCCGCTTCGGCACGGCGCTGGGTGCCACCGCTCCGATCCAGCAGGGCTTTCCCGCCCACTGGATCGGGCGCACGGCCGAGGGCGAGGCCGAGGTCGATCCGGCGCTGCGCGGGCTGTACGCGGGCGAGGTCTCCTATCTCGATTCGGCGCTGGGCGCGCTGCTGGCGGGCCTCGAGCAGCGCGGGCTGCTCGACGAGACGCTGGTCATCGTCACCGCCGACCACGGCGAGAGCTTCACCGAGCACCACGACCTGTGGAACCACGGGCTGTGGCTGTACCAGACTACCGTGCACGTGCCGCTCGTGCTGCGCTTCCCCGACGGCCGCGGGGCCGGCCAAGCGCTCGATCTGCCGATCTCCTCGATCGACCTCGCGCCGACGCTGCACGAGCTGTTCGGGCTGGCACGGCCCGAGCGCTGCGAGGGCGTCAGCCTGGTGCCGCTCCTCGCGGGACGGCCGCTCGAGCGCGGGCTCGTCTTCAGCGAGGCCACCCAGCCGGGAGTCGCCTTCGAGGAAGCCGGCGAGTGGGGCAACAAGAAGAAGCCGAAGGCCGTGCGCAGCGGACGCCACAAGCTCCTGTGGAGTCCCTACACCGGCACCGAGGAGCTCTACGACCTGGCCGCCGATCCGGAGGAGCGCCACGACCTCCTGCGCACACCGGACGCCACCGTCACGGCCCTGCACGCCGAGCTCACGCGCGAGCTGCGCCGCTGGTCACGCTCGGCCGCGCCCCTGCCCTCGAGCTTCGACCGCACGTTGCTCGACGAGACCCTCGAGCGCCTGAGCGAGCTCGGCTACTCCGAGGGCGCACCCGAGGAACGCTGAAGCTCAGGCCTTCTTCGCGGCCTTCTTGCCGGGCTTCTTCGCGGCGCGCTGCGCGCTCTTCTTCGCAGCCTTCTTCACGACCCTCTTGCCGCCCGGCCGCACCGGCCCGAGCCGCACCGCCTCGCCCAGCCAGGCGGCCGAGGCCTTCTCGTCGAGGTCGGCTTCCGTGCGCAGCTTGACATGGCGCACGTACTGGCCGTTGCCGAGCAGGCGCCGGTCGGGGTCGGTCAGGGCCGAGCCACGCAGGAAGCCGAACTGCACGTGGTCCTTGTCCGCGTAAACGTAGGCGATCGGGCCGCCGTCGAGCAGCCAGCAACCGTTGCCCCACTTGACGCCCTCGACCAGCCCGGGCTGCGCGCGCGCCACGAAGGCGCGCACGGCGCGGATCAACGCACGGTTGCGGGGCGACTGCGCCGC